>ENA-OWLZ01000007-OWLZ01000007.1-metagenome-genome-assembly--contig:-NODE-7-length-52363-cov-12.150837_pt1 | contig 52363 bp, 52 predicted proteins | sample MGYA00245341_ERZ651117 | MGnify/ENA primary metagenome ERZ651117 (study PRJEB26857, sample SAMEA4031763) | metagenome | biome: human; feature: oral; material: saliva | place: Philippines | collected 2014 | study... | reverse complement strand
ACCATATACCCAAGAGGATATTACGTTCCAAGGACATGCGATTGAATGTCGTTTAAACGCTGAAAATCCATTTGAAGGATTCCGTCCTTCTCCAGGGAAAGTAACGCTCTTACACCAACCTGTTGGCGGTATGGGCGTTCGTATTGAATCAGCGCTGTATACAGGATATCAAATTCCACCGTTCTACGATTCAATGTTAACGAAATTGATTGCACACGGTAAGACTCGCGAAGAAGCTATTCATCGCATGAAACGAATGCTCTTTGAACTTGTAGTTGAAGGTGTGGATACGAACCAAGAATTCGTTGAAGATTTATTAGATTCAAAAGCATTCAAACGTGGCGACTATACAACTGCGTATGTTGAAACTGAATTTTTGAAACACTGGAATCAACCAAAAGAGAAATAGAATGATTTAGTAAAGGAGTGATTAGATGGGTCTGTTTAGAAAACGGTCGTATATCACCATTAATCGTACCAAAGTAGACTTATCTGAACAGTCTGAGTTACCTACAGTTCCGGATGGGAAATGGGTGAAATGTCCTTCATGTGAGAAGATTGTCTACAAAGAAGACTTAGGATCCTTAAAAGTTTGTCCGCACTGTGATGCTCATTTTAGAATTAATGCGGCTGAACGATTAGCCATTACAGTAGATACATTCCAGGAACTCTTTGAGGATGAAAAGCCCAAAGTGGATGTAGCCTTTCCAGGTTACGAAGCAAAATTGGAGAAAGCCTCAAAAGTAGCCAAAGAAAATGAAGCTGTAACAGTTGGTGTGGCAACGATTGGAGAAGAGTCCTTTATTTGTTGTGTCATGAACTCATTCTTTATGATGGGGTCAATGGGACAAGTCGTTGGTGAGAAAATCACGAAGGCTTTCCAAGAAGGAATCAAACGCCAATTACCAGTCGTGATTTTTACCGCTTCAGGTGGTGCCCGAATGCAAGAAGGAATTTTCTCTCTGATGCAAATGGCGAAAATCTCAGGAGCTGTGGAAGAACACCATCAAGCTGGATTATTCTATTTAACAGTATTGACGGATCCAACAACAGGGGGCGTCACTGCAAGCTTTGCGATGCAAGGCGACATTATTTTAGCAGAACCAAAAGCAATCGTTGGATTTGCTGGAAAACGTGTGGTGGAACAAACCATGAACCAAAAACTTCCAGATGATTTCCAACAAGCCGAAACGGTTCTGGAACAAGGATTTATCGACGCGGTAGTACACCGTAAAGAAATGAAGAAGATGATTCATCGTCTACTTGTCCTTCATAGAAAGGAGTCGAATGCATGAAACCAATGAAAATTGTTGCGTTGGCGCGTGATGTGAAACGTCCAACGACAAAAGAATGGATTAACGCCGTATTTGACGACTTTATTGAATTACATGGTGACCGTTATTACGCCGATGATAAAGCTCTTGTGGGTGGGATTGCGACATTAAACGGCAAACCTGTGACAGTAATTGGGATGGAGAAGGGACATACGCTTCAAGAAAACTTGAAGACAAACTTCGGTCAAGTCCATCCAGAAGGATATCGTAAGAGTGCACGTTTGATGAAACAAGCTGAGAAGTTTAATCGTCCTGTTGTGACGTTTATTAATACGGCTGGTGCTTTTTGCGGAGCAACTGCGGAAGAACGTGGTATCGGTGAGGCCATTGCGGATAATCTTCGCATTATGAGCCACTTGAAAGTTCCAATCATCGCCATTCTCTGTGGTGAAGGCGGAAGCGGTGGTGCATTAGCGCTTGCTGTTGCCAATGAAGTTTGGATGATGGAATATGCGATGTATTCGATTCTTTCTCCAGAAGGATTTGCATCCATCTTGTGGAAAGACGGTTCAAGAGCCAGTCAAGCCGCTGAACTCATGAAATTCACAAGTAATGATTTGTTGACACAAAAGATTGTTGACCGCATTATTCCAGAAAAGAAAAAGACAAACGAAGAGATTGCTTTGGACATGAGAGAACAATTAGAAGTTCAATTAAATGAGTGGTCATTGAAATCGAAAGAAGAAATTGTAAGCCAACGTTTAGAGCGATTTAATCAATATTAGAATTTGATGAAAATTCCAAGGAGCCTGACTTTTTTGTTAGGCTCTTTTTTGTTATACTAGAGTTACCATTTTCATTGGAGGGAACAATTTATGACACGTTTAGAAAAAGTAAGAAATTCCATGAAAGAACAAGAAATTGATGGGTTGATTGTATATAGCCCATACAATTTACGTTATTTAGCAAACTTTACAGGAACAACAGGGTTTGCATTAATCACATTGACGGATGCTTATTTTGTAACAGATGCTCGTTATACACAACAAGCACAACAACAAGCAAAAGGATTCCATGTGATTGAACATAAGACAGGTTGGGTTCCGGCATTTGAAAAAATTATTCGCGAAAACAACTTGAAGTTTGTTGGATTTGAGGCAGACCATGTTTCAGTTTCACAATTAGAAATCTTCGAAGATGCTTTTGATACAGCATTAATTCCAACACAAAACATTGTAGAAAAAATTCGTGAAGTCAAAGATGAAGGTGAAATCCAAACGATCCGTGAAGCTTGCCGTATCTCAGATGCTGCATTCTTACACATTTTAGATTTCATCAAACCAGGAGTCACTGAAATCCAAGTGGCAAATGAATTAGACTTCTATATGCGAGGACTTGGTGCAACAGGCGTTTCATTTGATACTATCATTGCTAGCGGAGTTCGTTCTTCAATGCCTCACGGTGTAGCGAGTGCAAAAGTGATTGAATCAGGGGACCTAGTAACTCTTGACTTTGGTTGCTACTACAATGGTTATGTGTCAGATATGACGAGAACGATTGCTGTGGGTGAACCAATTGACCAATTAAAAGAGATTCACGATGTTGTTTTACAAGCTCAATTAAAAGTAAGCCAAGCAGCAGGTCCTGGTAAAACAGGGGTAGAATTAGACAAGATTGCTCGTGACTATATTGCAAGTCGTGGTTATGGCGAATACTTCACTCATTCAACAGGACATGGAATTGGTCTTGAAATCCACGAAGCACCAAACGTTTCTCGTATTGCAACACAAGCATTTGTACCAGGAAACGTGATTACTAATGAACCAGGAATTTACCTTCCAGGAGTTGGTGGAGTCCGTATTGAAGACGATATTATTATCAATGAAACTGGCGGCGAAGTGATTCAAAAAGTTCCTCGTGAACTCATTATTCTCTAAAATAGACGGTAGTTGTGAGAATAGCTGTTTCATGGTAAACTAAATGAGAATTGGAAAAACTTTTTAAGAGTAATTTTCTATCAAACAGGGAGGTTACAAAATGGAACAAATCAAAAAATATTCTAAAGATCAAGAACTAGGTGCAATCGAAATTGCTCCTGAGGTTATCGAAAGCATTGCAGGGATTGTAGCTGCACAAGTGGAAGGCTTCTATCCAGTTCCTGGATTCTTAAACACTATTTTCGGTGGAAAACAATTATCTAAAGGGGCTTATTTAACAGAAGAAAACGGATCATTCGTTATCGATATTTATGGAAATGTTGATTACGGTGTTTCAATTCCAAAAACAGCTCTAGTATTGCAAAACAAAATTAAAGAACAATTATTATTCAGTTGTGAATTAGTCATTTCACAAGTGAATGTTCACGTTCAAGAAATTTTACCAGTGCGTCAAACGGATGCAGAATTATTTGAATTGGGGGATGAATAGTGAGTCGTAAACCATTAAAAAGACGAGCACTACGAGTATTGGCAATTCAAGCCTTATACCAACTAGATGTGTCGCCTGAAATGCACATTGTGGATGCGCTCAGTCTTGCGTTGGAATGCTCAGAAGATTCACCTTATTCTATCGAAGCAATTACGGAAGAAGAGTTACTTAACGAAGTTCCAGAAATTTCATATAGCATAGCATTAGTGCGAGGAGTTCAAAACAATGTCGAGAAAATCGACGCGTTAATCGAGAAGTACTTAAAAGGATGGAAGCTCAACCGTATCGTTCGTTTAGACTTAATCATCATGCGAGGGGCTATTTTCGAAATGACTTCTCCAGAATTAGAAGTTCCACAAACTGTAGCGTTAAACGAAGCAATTGAAATCGCAAAAACTTACAGTGACGAAAAATCAGCGAAATTTATTAATGGTATCTTATCAAACTTAGTAAACGGGTAAGATTCTACTACACGAAGAGTCTGAAGCAACAGTTTCAGACTCTTTTTTAAAACAGGATGTGAGCAATCGCGTCCAGAAATGGAACGTTGGACCGGAATACCGTAAGCGGCTGGAACAGCCGTGCGGATATTTCGGGAAACGCACGCCATTTCTGCGATTGCGAGCTCAACTTCAGGATGTGAGCCTTCTTGAGCCCGAGTTCAACTTCAAGGATGTGAAGCAGAAAGACAGAAGCTAAGAATATTCTCACAGTGCGAGAATATTCTGCTTCGTAGTCTTTCGTTCGCACAGTTTATTAGACTTTCTTGAATCACGAGTGATGAAAAGAAAGTCAATAAACCACTGTGTCTATATTAATAAACTTTTCTCCTTCGTTATAAAGGAAGATTCACCCAATAATAATACAGACAATTAAAACGAACTTAAAACAATTTGCCTTGCAACAGTAAAACACCCAGCTCTCACTAGGTGTTTTGCTACTATTATTCTTCTACCGCTTTCGTTCCCTCAAGCGTCCATTTTAAGTACGCATCCATAAACGGATCCAAGTCTCCATCCATAACCGCACCAATATTTCCTGTCTCATATCCAGAACGTAAATCTTTTACCATTGAATAAGGATGGAACACATAGTTACGAATTTGAGAACCCCAGGCGATATCCTTTTGTTCGCCACGAATGGCTGCCAATTCTGCCGCCTTCTTTTCTTCTTCTAATTGGAATAATTTCGCCTTCAACATCGCCATCGCTTGGTCTCTGTTTTTAAATTGAGAACGTTGCGCCTGACTCTGCGTCACGATTCCAGTTGGAATATGCGTAATACGTACCGCAGAAGACGTCTTATTAATATGTTGTCCACCGGCACCACTTGCACGGTACACATCTACTTTTAAGTCATCTGGATTAATTTCAATATCAATATCTCCGTCCATATGCGGAACGACATCCACCGAACAGAAGGATGTATGACGTTTTCCAGCTGCATCAAATGGAGAAATACGAACGAGACGATGCACCCCTTTTTCAGATCGTAAGTACCCGTATGCATTTAACCCTTCAATCGACAAGGTTACAGATTTAATCCCTGCTTCATCCCCATCTTGATAGTCCACTGTTTCAACACGGTAGCCATGTTTTTCAGCCCAACGCATATACATACGAAGCAACATGCTTCCCCAGTCTTGCGATTCCGTACCACCAGCACCTGGATGGATTTCTAAGATGGCACTGTTCTTATCATGTGGACCGTTCAGTAACATACTTAATTCGTACTGTTGCAAATCCTTCTCAAGAGAGCGAATCGCTTCAACGATTTCTTCATGTACTTCTTCATCTGGCTCTTCTTTATACATTTCAAATAACAAACTCGCCTCTTCATGCGCCAATTCCATTTTATGGAAAGTATCAAAAATCGACTTTAATTCATTATTCTTTTGAATGACTTGGTTCGCTTTTTCGCTATCATCCCAAAATGATGGTTCAGACATCTCTTGCTCATAGGCTGCGATATCTTCTTCTAAGCGATCTAAGTCAAAGAGACCTCCTATAACTGATGATTTGTTCGTTCATGGCCTCAAGCGCATTTCTAATTTCACTAATTTCCATACTAACCTCTTTCTAAAAGAAAACGGCGAAATGCTTCGCCGTCTCCCTTTGTTATTAAGCTTTTTCTGAATCGTCGTCAGAAGTTCTATCGTGACCTGTAGCCACTACACTACGAACTCCTTGTATTTGTTCACGTTGTAAGTTTTGACGAATTTGAGATTTCATCAAGATACGTGTTACATCATAGTCGATTGCAGCAATCATTTGTTGGAATCGTTCGTAACCTTCTGTTTGGTACTCTGTCAATGGATCGATTTGAGCGTATCCACGTAAACCAACGCTTTGACGTAATTGGTCCATATCATCGATATGATCTGTCCACTTACGGTCAACCACACGTAAGATCACTACTTTTTCGAACTCAAGCATTTGATTGTCGCCATTCAATTGCTCTTGTTTTTCTTTGTAGATTTCCATTGCTTTTTCGTATAAGATTTCTTCGATTTCAGCAGCTGTTTTGCCTTCTAAATCGCTAATTGAAAGTTCATCTGGAGCACAGATTGAGTTGTGAGCAAAGTCCACAATCCCCTCTAAGTTCCACTCTTTTTGATCTGTCAATGTATGACTTTCCACAACACGGTGAATCGTACGACGGATCATTCCTTTTGTCACTTTCTCAAGTGATTGCTCTTCATTAATAATTTGTAGACGTTGTGAGTAGATGATTTCACGTTGTTCACGCATAACCTCATCGTACTCTAGAACGCTTTTACGAGTATCGTAGTTGTTCCCTTCAACACGTTTTTGTGAAGATTCTACTTGTCTTGTTAACATCTTACTTTGGATGAAGTTATCATCTTCTTCATCTGTTAAGTTTAGACGTTCCCAGATAGCTTGCATTTTTTCTCCACCGAAACGTTTCATCAAATCGTCTTCTAATGATAGGTAGAATTGCGTTGCACCTGGATCCCCTTGACGTCCACTACGTCCACGTAATTGGTTATCGATACGACGACTTTCGTGACGTTCTGTACCAATGACGCAAAGTCCACCAAGTTCTTTTACGCCTTTACCAAGCTTGATGTCAGTACCACGTCCAGCCATGTTTGTCGCGATTGTTACAGCACCACGTTGACCTGCTGACATGATAATTTCTGCTTCTTTAAAGTGGTTTTTCGCATTTAATACTTCATGCGGAATTCCTTCTGCGCGTAATAAGTTTGAAAGCAATTCACTTGTTTCAACCGCAACAGTACCCACAAGAATTGGTTGTCCTGCTTCATGACGTTGTTTGATATCTTTAACAACCGCACGGAATTTACTACGTAATGATGGGTAGATTAAATCATGACCATCGATACGTTGAATTGGACGGTTTGTTGGAATCGCAATAACGTTCATGTTGTAGATTTCTCTGAATTCTTCTTCTTCAGTCTTCGCTGTACCTGTCATCCCTGACAATTTACGATACATACGGAAGTAGTTTTGGTAAGTGATTGTCGCCATTGTCTTAGACTCGTTTTCAACTTCAACGCCTTCTTTAGCTTCAATCGCTTGGTGAAGACCGTCTGAATAACGACGCCCTTCCATAATACGTCCAGTAAATCCATCAACGATTTTTACTTTACCTTCATCTACCACATAGTCGATGTCACGTAACATAATGTAATTCGCACGTAACGCTTGGTCGATATGGTGAACAAGCGCTGAGTTATCCACGTCGTAAAGGTTAGGCAAGCGGAATGTTTGTTCAGCTTTGTTAATCCCTTCGTCTGTTAATGAGATTGTCTTAGAAGTTAAGTCGATTGTATAATCTTCTTCCTCTTTCAACCCTTTTACAAACATATCTGCACGTTGGTATAACACTGTTGATTTTTCAGCTTGTCCTGAAATAATCAATGGAGTACGCGCTTCGTCGATTAAGATTGAGTCTGTTTCATCGACAACTGCGTAGTTTAATGGACGTTGTACCATTTGTGATTTGTAAACCACCATGTTATCACGTAAGTAGTCAAATCCTAATTCACTGTTTGTGCTGTATGTAATATCTGCAGCATAAGCAGCACGTTTTTCTTCTGAAGACATTCCTGTTAAGTTCAACCCTACAGTCAAGCCTAAGAAATTGTATAACTCACCCATTTCGCGAGCGTCACGAGAAGCTAAGTATTCGTTAACAGTAACTACGTGTACTCCGTCGCCTGATAATGCATTTAAGTATACAGGCATTGTCGCTGTTAAAGTTTTACCTTCACCAGTACGCATTTCCGCAATGTTCCCGTCATGAAGTGTAATCCCACCCATGATTTGAACTTTATATGGGAATAAGCCTAATACACGTTTAGCTCCTTCCCGTACTAAAGCGAATGCTTCTGGAAGTAATGAATCTAGAGACTCCCCTTTCGCATATCTTGCTTTATATTCTTCAGTTTTCACTGGAAAATCAGCATCTTCTAATGCAGCCATTTGAGATTCTAACGCAATTACCTTATCCGCTAGTTTTCCTAAACGACGTAATTCACGCTTATCATTTTCAACTAACTGTCTCAAAAAATTTGCCATTTAATTAACTCCTTTTTTATTTTCACCACTATTTTTAAATCGGTGAACATTTTAAATCTCATAAAAGTACTACAAATAGGTGGCTACACCTATTGCATCTTATTCATTTTACCATTGTTTAGCTAATTAAGAAAGCAAAAAAAGGCGACTTTTTTCAAAGTCACCCGATTTTTTTACGTTTTTACGTCATTGAAACCCAATTTCTAATCCAAACAGAGAGTTATTGATGCTTTTTCTCCATACGTAATAATGCTTTCTTTCAGAATTAAAGTCTTATAGTAACATCATATTTTTTACTATTCTCTGATTCCGAACGATGTGAAATATGAATCAACGTTAATGAGGAATCGTTTAGTAATTGATTTTCAATCAGTTCATAAAGTTCCCTATCTAATGCGGACAAAGACTCGTCCAAAATAAGCCAATCTTTGCGTTCTAGTAACGCACGAATCAACATCAACCGTTGAATTTGACCACCCGATAAACTAGATTGCTCACTATAAACTTCTTCAAGAGACTCCAATGTCGGAAAGCGATCTTCTAATCTAAAGCGTTGGATCCATTCCATTAAAGTATGTACATCAACATCACTACTATAATACGTCAGATTATTCCGTATCGTATCATGAAATAATCCGTCTTGTTGTGGTATATAAGCAATCTGTTGTTGAATCATAGAATATGGGATGTTTTCAATAGGTCGCTGATTGAATAAAACTGTTCCTGTATAGTCTCTAAAATTGCCGGTAGCAACTAACATGAGTAGCGATTTTCCTTTACCACTTTGACCTGTAATCAAATATTTTTTCCCTTTTTCAAAATTCAATGGCACATTTTGTGTAAAGGTTTGATGCTGGAAATGAATTTTAACATCCTTTAACTGAAGAGTTTTTAAAGTTTCAACCTGATTTTCCCGTTCTTCCAATGCAGTATCTTGATGCATTAACTTATCATGAATTCCTTTGACAGACTGCAAGTTGCTAATGGAATCAGCAATTAGATTAGCAGGCAAAGTTAACTCTTGAGAAATTGAAAAAACAGCCACCAATGCGCCAATTTGTAATTGTCCTATTAATACTTGATAGCCACCCAGGAACAAGATGACAATCATCGTCGAATAAAAGCCAAAACCAACCAGAATATTCACAAGAGCTATTTGTTTTTTCTTTGACAAAGTAGCTTCATTCATTGTTTCGTATTTTTCAACGGCTTTCTTCATCACAAGTGGATAATGTCGACTATTTTTTACAGACAATTTGCTTTCTAACAAATCCGTTAGAAATGTTACATATTGCTTTTTAGAATGAGAAATCTTCTCTTGTTTTTGTTGAAGTGATTTATTAAATAAGAGTGGCAGACCAATTGGTAAAAACATCGTTACAATTACTGCAGTTGCAACTCCTGCATGAATCATATACAACGCTATTGTAGAAAACACAAACGAAATAATCCCTTGAATCATTGAAATCTGTGTATCGTAATGAAGATCCTTAATCATCTCAATATCATTATTAATTTCAGAAACTTTCTCACCTGTAACTAATTGTTTCTCTGATTGTACCTGCACGGCACTTGCAATTGCAGAATATAAAGACTTTTTATGAAAGAAACTCCCTACTTGATTCAAATATTTTACATTCCATACTTGCCTAGCATATTCGAATACTAATAGTAATAAAGTTATCCCAATCAAATAACTAATTTGCATAAAAAACGAGGTGGTGTCATGATTGGAAATCGCATCAACGACAAATTGAATCTGATAATTTAATCCGACAGATAAGCCCGATACAAGCATTACAAATAATACAGTTGTGAATAATAAAGATTTCTTCATTTTGTTCCCCTTAAAACTCTGTAAAGTTCACCGTAGAACCAGATTCAACTTCTTTTGAACTTTTGATTCTTTTAGTAGCACAGCCACTGAGTTCAATTCAACGCTGAGTATGTCTTCTAAGTTATGAAAATACAGTTCTAACATATTTCTACTTAAATTAACGGTACCCTTTCAGCTTATTTCTATCCTTAGCAAATGTCAACGCTATTTTATCGATTTTCTTAGATTATTTTCTCATAAATAATTTTATCAACCTTTAACAGAGTTGAGAGCACAAAAAAGGTGGCTTAAAAAAGCCACCTAAAATTTTATTAATTTGTTTCAATCAAACCATATTTTCCATCTTTACGACGATAAACAATGTTTGTTTCGTTCGTTTCAGCATCTTGGTAGATAAAGAAGTTATGTCCTAACATGTTCATTTGAAGAACAGCTTCTTCGCTATCCATTGGTTTCAAATCAATTCGTTTTGTACGAACGATTTCTAATCCTGTTTCCTCCTCTTCAGGCACTTCTGGAAGTGGTGGTAACACAATATCGAATCCTTTTTCGCGAGATTTACGATTGATTTTTGTTTTATGTTTACGAACTTGTCTTTCAAGTTTATCGACTACCAAGTCAATACTTCCATATAAATCAATTGAAGTTTCCTCGGCACGTAGAACTAAATAAGGAAGTGGGATCGTAACTTCAACTTTTGCAGTCTTTTCAGCGTAGACTTTCAAGTTGACATATACAGTCGCATTAGCAACGTCAGTAAAGTATTTTTCTAATTTGCTAATTTTCTTTTCTGCGTATTGACGAATCGCTTCTGTGACCTCAATATTTTCTCCACGGATATTATATTTAAACATAATACTCTCCCCTTTCATCTGGAAAACCAGATTTGAAGAAATACCCTAAGGACCACTCTTAGGAATTGCTTCGTTTGATTTCTATAGTTTTATTATAAAGCATGTACAGGGCTTTTACAACCGTTTCCAAATATTCTTTCATTAAGAATTGTTAAGGAAAAACGGTATTTTTGAGGACTTTTCTTTGGAGATATTTTGTTTTCATGAGATGAAAAATCATACAGCACAAATGACTACTACCGAAAAAGTCTTTAGAAGCAGCTGCCCCTAAAGACTTTCAAAGAAGTATTTCATCAATGATAATTCTCTTTATTTTTCTTTTTTACGAAGAAGAATTCCTCCAAGTGTTGCAGAAATAAATCCAAACAGACTAAGAACTGAAGAAGTTTCTGCTACTCCTGTATTTGGTAATTGCTCTACTGAAGAAGTTTCTGCTACTCCTGTATTTGGTAATTGCTCTTTTGTTGCTTCTTTTTCAGTAACCACTGCAACAACTTCACTTTGTGTTGTTTCTTCCGTTGTAGCCGCTGTTGTTGTTTCCTCTAATTGGTATTCGTAGACAACATGAGTCGTTCCTTCTTTTAGCGACCCTTCATGCGCATCAGAAGTTGAAGCAATACCTACAAGTACATACGTTTTGCCATCTACTGTAATACTTTCAGGACGTTCTTGTATATTATCAGCCGTATTATACTTAATTAGATTTCCACTTACATCATAAATAGGTGTTCTATTTGTATCTGTATATGTGTCTTTCAATTTCGTTGTAGTCCCTTTAATCATATAGTCTACGACCACATCTCCTAGGTACAATGCCGATACATCTTGATCGGCCATATCTTCTTTCTCAGACATGTAATATGTCACAGCCTTATTTGCACGTAATGTAAAGATTTTTGCGTAATCAAAAAATGTTGCAGAATCGATATTTGTATCCTCTGGAATAGACGTCCAGTCTCCATTATTCGGAGTAATATACGTTCTAGGATTTGTCACGGACTTAATCAGATGTCCATTACTTACATAACTTTCATCGACAGAGGAAGGATTTCCTAATCCAGCATAATCAATGTCATTTTCATAACTTCCTGTAAATCCTCTATGATTTTCATACTCCTCAAGATGTTGGTCTCCAGATTCATAGCCTCTTATTCCACCTCCAAAGCTCCCTTTCCAAAGCATTCTAGCATCAATTGGTAAATATTTAATCTTCACAGCTTGATCTAATGGAATTGTCACTTCCACTTTGACGGCTTGGCTCTTATCGAATTTAGTATACAGATTGTAAGTCTTAATTTTCGAATCATCAATCCAAAAATCATTTCCGGTTACTGTATAAGCTGTTTTTCCAGCGGAAAGCTCTTCTGCTGTAGGAATATCAAAGGTCTCATCTTCCACGCTAATGGCATCGTCATAACTAATGGCCTTCATTGGCGCATTTACTTCTACTGGATTTCCATTTGTATCTCTTGTCCCAACCAATGTTAACTTGATTTCAGCATTTGGAAGATTTGGAATGCGAATCGCAAGATCTCCAACAGTTTGTCCATTATCGCTTGAATGCAATCTTTGAAAAGCAATGGTATAAGAATAAGTCACGTTATTTCCATCTTTACTTAAAGTCGCATTATGCCCTTCTACGTTTACATGTCCGCCTTCACTCACAATATTGTTAGTTTCAGTGCTTGCTGCAGTTGTAGTAGCTTCTGTTGTTTCGCCAGTAGCTAATGTTTCAGTACTACTCATTGATTCAGATGTAGCCACAGTTGTTTCAGCAGGTACACTTTCGTCAGCAAATACAGTTCCGTTTCCAACAATCATTAAACTTGTTGGAAGTGCAGCACTCATCAATACGTGTTTCAATTTTTTCTTCATTCGATTCTTCTCCTATTTCTAAATCTCTTTTTTTATAAATATGCATTTCATATCAAATTCCACAAACTTCATTTTACTATACTGGTCAAAAAAATCAAAGCAATACTAATCGAGCTTTAAAAAGAAAAATATATAAAAAAATATCATGAAAATTCAATTTATTATTCAAATACAAACTCTTCTCTCTATCGAATATTTTTTCAATTTATATTTTTCTTACGAGTAAATTCATCAAACTAGAATTGACAGAAATCGTTTTCAACGATATAGTGGAATTGTAAACAAAATATAAAGGAGTTACTCTTATGGAAAAAGTATTTGCTAGTCCGTCTCGTTATGTTCAAGGGAAAGATGTTCTTAAAACTGGTCTTTCTCACGTGTTGGCTCTGGGGGATCGACTTCTCCTTCTTTGCGACCCTATCGTTTATGATTTAGTCGGTAAAGAACTGGAAGAAAACCTCGTAAAAGAAGGCGCCTATGTTCATCGTGAAATCTTCCATGGTGAAGCTACTAATGATGAAGTTCGTCGCGTTGCTGAAGTTGTGAAGGAACATCAACTAAACGTAGTCATCGGCTTAGGTGGTGGTAAATCAATCGATACCGCCAAAGCGATTGCGGATGACTCCAATTGTCCAGTAGCTATTTTACCAACGATTGCTTCAACGGATGCTCCAACTTCTGCCCTCTCTGTTATTTATTCAGCAGAAGGCGTATTTGAACGTTATCGTTTCTACAAGAAAAATCCAGAATTAGTATTAGTCGATACTAAAGTCATTGCCAATGCTCCTGTTCGTTTATTAATCTCAGGAATTGCCGATGCGCTTGCTACTTGGGTTGAGGCTCGTGCAGTCATTGAAGCACAAGGAGGCACAATGGTCGGTCAAGTGCCAACAATTGCAGCAGAAGCCATCGCTCGTATCTGCGAAAGTACTTTATTCGAAAATGGTCTACAAGCCGTAGCCGCAGCAAACGCCAAAGTAGTTACTCCAGCGTTAGAAGCTGTGGTAGAAGCGAACACACTACTCAGCGGTATCGGTTTTGAATCAGCTGGTTTAGCAGCTGCGCATGCCATCCATAACGGATTCACTGCCATCCACGGAGACATTCACTCTCTAACTCACGGTGAAAAAGTAGCTTATGGTACATTGACACAACTGTTATTAGAAAATCGTCCAAAAGAAGAACTCGATAAATACATTACTTTCTATCAAGCACTTGGATTACCAACAACGCTGAAAGAAGTGAAATTGGATTCTGTACCATATGAAGACTTACTCAAAATTGGAGCCCTTGCTACACAAGAAGGCGAAACCATCCACCAAATGGTTGTTGACTATACTGCCGAAGATGTCGCAAATGCTCTCCTCGCTCTTGACCAATATGTCACTACAAGATTCTAAAAATAACTCGGTAGAATCCAACAGCCCAAGCAGAAATCTGCTTGGGCTGTTTTATCGATTGGTTTTGTATCATACATGATACGTATCATGCATGATACACTTTTTATCTAAATAATGTTAGAGATTCTACTTCTTCAACACCCATTTCCATTAATGCTTTTGCGGCAAGGTGGATTGTGGCGCCTGTCGTATAAACATCGTCCACTAATAAGACTTTTTTTGGAAGTGCGACTCCCTCTTTAATCCTAAACGGTTGTTTTAGTTGCAACCGCTCCTGTCTTGTCTTCTCGGATTGCTTCTTTCCACTACCAATATGTTCTAAAAGCGAAACGGTAGTCACCTGGCACTGTTTCAGTAAAGTTGGAATCGTCTCGAATTCCCTCTTTTTTAGACTTGCTTGGGATGACGGCAACGGACAAAGAGCATATCCTTTCTTTTGATACTCAAGTAATTCTCGCCTCAACTCTTTTATGACCAACGCCGTCACTCTAGTATCTCCCACAAATTTGAATAACTCCATAAACTTTCTTCCCGCCTCGTCATAAGCATACAAGGCAGTATTCTTTAAAAGAACCGCTTCTTTTACTTGATGCCATTTTTGACAATCCGGACAAACCTCTACTTTTGTCATCAACCGTCCACACTCTAGGCAAGTGGGTTGCTGTTTTAATTGCAGAAAGGGCCGTTCACAATTGACGCAAATGCACTTTCTATTTGCTCCTAGTAAAAACGAGAGTATTGGCTGAAAGTGTTCCACTTCTTCTCCGCACCATAAACATTTCATTTGGACTCCCTCCCTCGAAGCGCTTGTCGATTTAAGTCTTCAATTTCCCTAACCGCCTGGATCATCGCTTTTGTTTTTCCATTATGAAAATACACCACTTCTCCTGTTGGACACTCTGCGGTTCGTCCAACCCGTCCTGCGATTTGCACGAGTACTTCCCTTGAGAATTCCTCTTCGTGCGCATTGATGACGCAAACATCTACCCCCGGAAAAGTCACTCCTCGTTCAAGAATGGTGGTCGTTACCAAAAAATCGAGCTTTCCTTCTCTCATTTGCGCAATTCTTGCTTGCCGATACGGTTCTTTAGAACTAACTGTCTCGAAGGTTGCAGTTGGAAACTGTCGTCTAAGGGCTGCTTCTATCGGACTTAGCAGTGTAATTCTTGGCACGAATAACAAGAATCGTTTCCCTACTCTTACATGTTCATCGATAAACCGTTGCACATGTTTAGGGACTTTCTTCTTGCGTAATCTTTTTTCTAAGTCACCGCTATAAACCATCGTTGGAACGACTAATGGTTTCTTATGATATCTCTCTGGAAGCAAGGATACCGACAGCTCTTTTCGTTTGATTCTTTTCTCTAAAGTTTGGGAAGGGGTCGCTGTTAAATAAAGCAAACAACCATCCTCTTTCAGTGCACGATGCACTGCCCGAATAAGTAATTCATTATCCCGGTATGGGAATGAATCTGTCTCATCAATCACGACTAAATCAAATGCGCGGTAGAATCGGAGCATCTGGTGCGTTGTCGCAATCGTCAGTGGTACTCTCTTATATCCTTCCTCCGACTGTGAATGTAGGACGTTTTGCTCGACTGTAGGGAAAGCTTCCTTCAAGCGCGGCGCTAGTTCCACACATACATCGATTCTGGGGGCTGCAATAGCGACACGTTTTCCTTGTTGCAACATCCATTCGAGGCTTGAAAAAATCATCTCCGTTTTCCCTGAACCCGTCACAGCCCAGAGGAGGTGCTCACGGAATCCGGTTTGCTTTACAACATTCAAGCATTCCAACGATAGCTGTTCCTGTTTTACACTCAAAGGATGTTTATAATGCGCTAACCCTTCTTCTCTTTTAGGAAAAGGCTGCTCTTCTTCAGGAGTCGCAATCAACACACTACACGCCTTCACCTTTCCCATTCCAATGCACTTCAAGCAATACCAACATTTCCCACCTTCGCAATTCAGGCAAGGCCCCTTCGCAAATTCCAACTGCTCGGTATTTCCACAAAACTGGCACTCTTTCTTCCTATTCTTAACTGTAATTCCAACATCTAACACTGCATTCGTAGAAACTCCATGCTCTTTTAGCATCGATTGATAGACCGCTTGAATACGTCCAACAGCTCCTTCCATCTCACTCACCTCACCCCTAACTACGCAAAAAAATCAGAAGAAGATTTCTCTTCTTCTGATTTTTGTTTGAAAGGAGTGCTTCTATTATGAGAAGAATGCGAGTAATACCCCTGCCGCAATCGCACTACCGATAACTCCGGCTACGTTTGGTCCCATTGCGTGCATTAATAAGTAGTTACTTGGGTCTTCTCTTTGACCTTCTTTTTGTACAACACGAGCGGCCATTGGTACAGCAGATACCCCTGCAGCACCGATCATTGGATTGATCTTACCGCCAGATAATTTGTACATTACTTTACCCATTAAAACCCCTGCCGCAGTTCCTGCAGCAAAAGCGATTAATCCTAATAAAGTAATTTTAAGAGTCGATACGGATAAGAATAATTCCCCTGTTGCTTTTGCTCCAACGGTTAATCCTAAAATAATGGTAACTCCGTACATCATCGCATTTTGTAGAACTTTTGTAATGTTTGGTACTACTTTAATTTCTTTAATTAAGTTACCGAGCATTAAGCATCCTACTAATGGTGTTGCACTTGGTACTAATAAGCTGACGAAAATAGTAACAATGATTGGGAAAAGAATTTTTTCCGTTTCACTCACTTTACGGTTTTCTGTCATCTTCACAAGGCGTTCTTTCTTCGTTGTGAGCGCACGAATAATTGGCGGTTGAATAATTGGCACAAGCGCCATATATGAATACGCTGCTAGGGCGATTGCTGGTAATAAGTGCGGTGCAAGTCTTGTTGTTAAGAACAAGGCTGTTGGTCCATCCGCACCCCCGATAATCCCTACTGAAGCAGCTTCTTGCGGTGTCATTCCCCACATTACTGAAAGGAAGAATGCGACGAAAATACCGAATTGAGCTGCCCCGCCAAGCAAGATAGTCTTTGGATTTGCAAGTAGCGGTCCAAAGTCTGTTGATGCGCCTAAGCAAAGGAAAATCATTGGTGGATAAATACCAAGGTTTGTTCCTTGATATAAGTAATACAAGAGTCCACCAGGTCCATTTTCTGTAGGGGCATCCATTAATCCTGCTAATGGTAAGTTTACAAGGAGCATCCCGAACGCAATCGGAACCATTAAGTATGGTTCATACCCTCGTTTAATCCCTAGATATAGAAACACGCAGGCGATAATTAACATAATGACATTTTGAATCGTTAAGTTATAAATCCCACTTGTTTCAATCAACTGTTGAATGACTTCCATAAACCATCGCCTCCTAAATCGTTAAGAGTGGTTGGTTCGATTCGACAGATTCATTACTTGATACATGAATTGCTTTCACAACACCGTCAGCGGGAGCAAGGATTTCATTTTCCATCTTCATGGCTTCTAAAATCACAAGTACATCTCCTTTTTTCACTGCATCACCGACATTTTTGTTGACCGATAATACAATCCCTGCCATTGGAGCTGGTACCACTTCACCGTCTCCTGTTGGAGCTGGAGTAGCTTTCTTTTCTTCCACTGGCGCACTAGGTGCTGGAGTTGGAGCAGCTGCTAATTTTTGTGTTGCTTCTTCATTCGAAATTTCTTTTAGTGAGACGATAAATGTTTCGCCATTCACTTCTACTTCGTATTTTTTCATTTAGTCCACCTTCTTTTCAATCGATACAATTTCAAAGTGCTTGTCCGGAACATCCGCACTCGCTTTTGTTAAAGCGACCAGTGCGGCAACTCGAGCAAGTTTATTCGTTCCAAATAGTGTTCCATCATTTGTTGAAGTTTCAGGATTTGCCTCAACTGGTTTTCCTACAACTCCGGCATTGGAATGACTCTTTGCTTCCAATATTTGGATAACTTTAGAGCTTCCTTGCATGAGAAACATTAGAATCGTCAACATCACAAACACTATTCCCATTGAAACGATTGTGATCCATAGGATTTCTAATAAACTTAAGTGCATAACTCTCTCCTCACTTTACAGTCGCAAAAATCTTCACGATTTCAGATGGTTTTTGCCATTGTCCATTCTTCTTGAGCAAGAATTCTTTACCGACTTTAGGGAAGAGTGCGTAAGTTAAGACATCCTCGTCACTTCTTGCTAAATCTCCAAGTTCTGCTTTGAGTGTTTCGAATTCAGGTGGCAAGTGGTTCGCTGGTCGATCACTGATGACTTCTTGGTCACCAATGATGCTTCTTCTAAAGCTTTCTTGAATTGGTACTGGCGATTGACCATAGGAACCAAGTAAGTAAGCTTTCACTTCGTTAGAAACCACTTTGTAGCGTTGACCTGTAAGAACATTCATCGTTGCTTGTGTTCCCACCATTTGACTCATTGGAGTAACGAGCGGTGGATATCCAAGATCTGCTCTTACCTTAGGCACTTCTTTTAATACTTCTTCGTATTTATCAGTCGCGCCTGCTTGCGTTAATTGAGAATACATATTTGATAACATTCCACCCGGCACTTGATATAAAAGTGCACGTGGATCTGGTGTTAACATTTTCGGATTTAATGTTCCATCTTTAATGTATTTGTCTTTAATTACTCTAAAGTGGTCTGCGATTGGTTCTAATTTTGCCAAATCAACAGTAATATCATAGCCTAATTCGCGAAGTGCGATGACTAATGATTCCGTAGGCGGTTGACTTGTACCTTCACTTAGTGGGGAAAGTGCTGTGTCGATGCGGTCTGCACCGGCTTCAATGACTGCTTGATAAGTGAGTTGCGCAATCCCGCTTGTGCAGTGGGTGTGCACAACGATTGGCACCGTAATCACTTCTTTTAATGCACGAACAAGCTCAATCCCTCTTGCTGGTGTCAAAATTCCGGCCATGTCTTTCACACAAATAGAATCGGCACCCATTTCTTGCATTTTTGCTGCTAGCTCTTTGTAATAGTCGATAGTATGCGCATCACTAATCGTATAGCAGATGGTCATTTGCGCTTCTTTACCGGTCTTCTTCACTGCATTTAGTGAAGCTTCTAAGTTACGAACATCATTCAACGCATCGAAAATTCTGAAAATGTCGATTCCGTTTTCTGCTGATTTCTCTACAAATTTTTCGACAACATCATCGGCATAGTGACGATATCCTAAAATATTTTGTCCGCGTAATAACATTTGCAGCGGTGTTTTCTTTAAATGTTTTTTCAAGGTACGCAGTCTGTCCCATGGATCTTCATCTAAGAAACGAATACATGCGTCAAACGTTGCTCCACCCCAACATTCCAAGGAAGCAAATCCTGCTTCGTCAAGTTGGTCTAAAACGGGGAGCATATCTTCAATTCGCATACGGGTTGCCATCAAAGATTGATGGGCATCCCGTAAGATTGTATCTGTAATTCCTATTCTTCTAGTCATCACTGAACACTCCTTCCATTATAAGACGTCGATAAAGCGTTCGATTGTCTTAATGCTTTCTAGTGCATCTGTTGGAATTGGATGTTCTGGATTTGCATCATTAAATGCTTTCAAGTAGTCTAGACGGAATTGCATACGGTCACGAATTAACGTAGCGTAATCGCCGTTCATTTCAGGAACTTCATATCCTTCAACTGGTAAGTATTCCATTCCTGGAAGGCCACCGAATAATTCGAAGTTTGCTTTGCCATCTACTACAGTTTCGATGACACCAAGGGAAACTTCTTTTGTAACTTTCTTACCTAAGAAATCTCCTGTATTGATAATGTAGCAATCTACACCTTTATCAAATAATGCTTTGAATTTTTCGTAGTCCTCTACTAATGGATATACACGGAATGGGTTTGCGTATGGTTCGATAACTAGCGCATCTAAGTTTGCCCCAGCCCCTGTATTTTCAGCGGTAGAACGTTTTGTCATTAATGTACATCCTAAAATAGATGCCAAACGTGGATCTGTGATTTTCACTAATGGTGGTAGTGCATCATCTTTCATGATCCAGAAAATAGATTGAATTGGTTCTTGAATCTTATCCACACGGTTCGGTGTAGAATAACGAGATTTAATCGTACGTCCGTTACCGTTACGAATATCTTCTGTTACTAATACTTTACGGCCGTTTTCATCCAGAGTCACACCACAGTTTTGAACCGTTACGAAGTAATCTTGTTCTCTGTGACCTGCTGGATAGTCATTTGTTTTGTCGAAGTAAGAAGGTTCCAAAGCTACAGATGAACCATCTTCTACCGAAATCACAAATGCATCGTCGTGTAATACTTCAATGTCGTATTTATCGTCATGTTTTGCGTGTGTTAATGTAGACTTCCCTGATCCAGATAATCCGAAGAAGCTTGCAACGTAAGAATCGCCTTCTTTACGGAAAATCTTCAAACCACCATGGCAAGAAACGTAGTTGTTACGAGCGGCAGTAGCCCATGCTAATGTTAACGTTCCTTTTTTGATTTCCCCAAAATAACTCATTCCTAAAATTGCAGCACAGTTATGTTTTGTATCAAAGAATGCTAATCCATCTGGGTAATCAGGATGTCTCCAAGTTGGATCGAAGAAAATGAAAATATCATTTTCGTCATATTGTTTAGACGCATCATAACGTCTCTTATATTGGTCATTGAAAATTTGGAAGTTCAATAACCATGAGTACAAGTTGTTAATGTGTTCTTTAGGCATTGTGATATGTGCCTTCACCATGAAGTCTTCATCAAGACCAACAACGGCTGTACCCTTAATAAACGGTCTGAACGAACTGTTATAAATCTCTTCACGAATCATCGGAATAATCTTAGCATCTTCTGCTGGATTATTACCTAAAATTCGGCGAGCTTTTGCAGTACGTCCTACAACGCTCCCATCAACCACCGCAAGAATATGTGCATCTTCCGGTAACCCTAAATCCTTTGCGTTTGCAACGAACGCATCTAACACTGTTGTATTAGGTGCTTGTGACGCTAATTCATACGCCTCTGCCAGAGTCGGAATTTCAGTCGCATTGTTCGAATAAAAAGCTGGTTCAATAGTTGCCTTCAATTGCGAAAGATGCGGATTGCTCTTGCGTATAGTGTCTGTAGCGAAACGATCAATTGTTGCCATAATATCAACCTTCCTATCTTTTTATTGATAACTTAATTATACACGAAAACGCTTTAAATGTAAGCGTTTTTTGTGATTTTTTTTACTAATTTCTCTATTTTTTTCTTTGAATTATTGGAATCTCGTCCAAAAGTAGCGAATCGCTCCCAATAAAAAACGAGTCACCACTCACGGTAACTCGTTCATGCTTATTCTATTGTTTTTAAATCCATTTCAAAACACATTCCGTCCTCTGTTGCAAAGAAGCGATGTGGAATGCCTTCTCGCTTGAGGAGTTGGTGTACGCTATAGAGGCCCACTCCATTTCCCCCACCCGTCGTTCCTTTTGAAGACGGTAATAAGGAGAAGGCTGACTCTATTTGCTCATCCGTTAAAGGCATACATGGATTTTCAATTGTCAACACTTGGTCGACTAATTCTATTTGAATGCCCCCTTCTCTTGTTGAATGTTTAATCGCATTCATCAAAAGATTATTCCACACATTTCGAAAAGCAATTGGATTCGCCTCAATTGTTAACGGTTCTAATTTTGTTTGAATCTTTAGCCCCTTATCTTGAGACAACAATTGAAACTCACTGTTCCACTCAGGTAGAACCTTTTCTAATGCGATTGGTTCTTTCGTCAAGGTTCCTTCTTGCAATTTAGAAAGCTCTAGAATCTCTTGAACCAAGACAGACATTTGGTCCACTTTTCCAATCGATTCTGCTAAATAAGTATCACGGTCCTTATATTTACCGACATTAAGACTCATATTTTCTAATAAAATACGAAGACTCGCTAACGGTGTTTTGAGCTCATGAGAAGCACTCCGCAGGAAATCCACCTTTGTTTTTTCCAGCTGAATCATCTTTTGGTTCTTCTCTTCTAGTTCATCAATCACGGACAATAAATGCTCGTATAATTTATTGATTTGGATTTCCATTTGCCCAATTTCATCGGATCTTGGATTCACAAAGTACGCATCTCTATCCAATTCCATCATCTTCTGAGTGACTCTAGACATTTGCATCAACGGCTTCGATAATTTTCTAGCGTAAATATATGAGAAAATCACTGCTGTAACGATCGATATGGCAAGCGATAATGGAAGATAACTAAAGGTTACTTTTGTTGCCTGTTTTACAGACTCCGTTGTCGTAATCACTTGCAGTTGCATCTGCTTTCCATCTTTAGTGGTCACTTGGCGATCTTCGATAATAACTGAGTTTTGACTACTATTTTCATCAATCGGCAATTCGGTTCCAAGCTGTAAATTTTCTCCCGTGGATTCTTTCTTTAAATAAGCTGTAATCCCCTCATTTTTCGCATATACCTGCAAGGCAGAGGCCACAGCTTGTTCATCCACTTGCGATAAACTTTCCACTAAAATATCTGCTTTACGACTTAATTCTTGTTGACGTTCTTGCAAATAAAAGTGCGGAAACGCAAAGTATAAAAACAGATGCGCAATAGCCACTAGCGTACCTAAAATACTCAATGTATAAATAAAAATCTTGGGAAACAGTTTTAATTTTCTCATTTTTACTCCAACTTGTATCCGACATTTTTAACGGTCACGATACAATCCAACAATAATTTTTTTCGTAATTGTTTGATATACACATCCACAACACGGTCAAATGGTGGATCTTCATGGGCTGCCCACACGTGATCTAATATTTGAGAGCGACTCAACACTTGTCCTTGATGTTCTACTAGTAACTTCAAAACTGCAAGCTCCTTAGCCGTCACATCCACAATTTGTCCATCCACTCTTGCTGCAAAACTTGTAAAGTTCACGCTTGTTGTATTGTAATTCCAAACATTCATTTCTCCGTAATGCCGTTTCAACACGGCTTCAATCTGCTTATGCAAGACGACGAGGGAAAACGGTTTTTGAATAAATCCATCAACGAGTAACTCAAAGGTTCTCACTTGTGTCTCTTCGTCATGAAGGGCTGTCAGCATTAGAATGGGAACTTTACTAGTTTTTCGCACCTCTTCTAACACTTCAAAGCCATTTTTTCGAGGCATCATAATGTCCAGTAAGATTAAATCAATCGATTCTTTTTCAAACACTTCGAGCGCCTCTACTCCATCTTCTGCTGTAAACACATGAAACCCTTGCTCTGTTAAATATTCACGAACACCTTCGCGAATCGCTCCTTCATCTTCAACGACTAATAAATTCAAAACCATCACCTCTTTTACTATTATATCAATCTATTTGCTATGAGACTAGGCCCTATGCATTTTTATTCTGTATCTTGTAATAAACTCTTCGGAGATTTTTGTAAAATAAACGCGCTTCCTAGGAGAACCGCAATGACAATGACTACAAGTCCAAGTCCAACAACCGTTGCTTTGTCCATATTGGATACTGTCACCGATAATTCTGTCAATGTCTTATTGAAACCATCCACTGCTGCTCCACCACCAAGGTTAGCCGATTTAGCTTCGTTGGCCAGTTGAGTTCCAAGGCTACTATTGACTTGGCCTAAAATGAGTTTTCCAACCCATTCGCTGACAGGTCCACCTGCTAAAATCGCAGCGATAAAGCTGGCAATGCTGACCATTCCTACTTCGCACAGCATTTGTGCAATAATCGTTTTGTTCGTCATTCCAAGCGCCAAACGGACACCGATTTCTCTTCTACGGCTGTTTGTCCATAAGAAGAGAACGAGTACTAAAATAATTGCTGAGAAAATCAAACTTCCAATGAATAGTTTGTCTGTTAATCCATAGACCAGATTAATTGATTTTTGTAATGTTGGATAGTTTTGACTACTCTTAATGAGCGTATATGCCTTCCAGTCAATTCCTAATTTTTTCGCTTGTTCCATCACCTTATCGATATCGTATTGACCACCAACAAGGAAAGTAGCATCTAAATAAATCGCATCCGCATCTGTATAGCCATACATTAAAGCACTTGTCTTCAAGTCCGTTAAAATGGTGTTTTCATATAATTCTTGAGGAGCGGTCACTCCCCCTTTATTCTTACCACCAAACAACCCAACAATCGTCACTTCGGTTTGGTTATTGGCTTGCTTCTCGTTATCTGCATCATAAATATTCGATTTCAACTTGAACTTGTCGCCGACTTTTAGATTATTTTTCTTAGCAAAGTCTTCGTGCACTAATGCCACATTGGTATCGTCATCCTTAATATGGCGACCTTCTGTTAGCGTGAAGGTTTGTGCAGCAAATCGTTCATCCATGCTGGAATCATTAATTCCTGTTACCTGAGCGGCTTTCCCGAAACGTTGTTGGCGAGTTGCATCGAGTCGAACTCCTTTTGCTGGAATCAATTCTTGATCCACAAGGTCCGCTACGACTTCCATTCGTTTAACTGCCTTTTGAACACCTTCAATTCCTTCAATCGCTTGAATATCTTTTCCTTTCAAGTTCCCGCCCCCACGAGCAGTCCCTTGATTATGTCTGCGGTCGATTTGCATCGAGAACGAAGAATTAATCGACTTAAAGGTTTCTTTTGCAGCGGTATCCGTTGCGTGTTTTACGGCTAAACTACTAAGAGCCACCGTTGCCATACTAAATAAAATAAAGAAAATAATAAAGGTTTTAAACTTTTTTCTTGAGACATATGCCCAAGCATTTTGTATGATATTCATCTATTTTACCCCTCTTACTTTCTTTAGTTTTCCATCTTCTAATTCCAACACTTCATCACTTGCAGTCGCTACTTGCGGGCTGTGAGTCACTACGATGACGCATTTTCCACTTTCATGTGCTGCCATTTTTAAGATATCGATAATTTCTGCGGCAGTTCCTTCATCAAGGTTTCCAGTTGGTTCATCCGCTAAAATAATAGGCGCCTTTGAAACGAGCGCTCTAGCAATCGCAACCCGTTGTTGTTGTCCGCCTGATAGTTTTAATACATTACGATGAATTAATTCTTCGCCGAGTCCTAATTTCAACAATATATCCTTCGTTGCTTTTCCATTCACGAGTCTTACATTTTCAAGCGGTGTTAAATAATCGATTAAATTATAGTTTTGGAACACTAAGCAAATATGGTCGCGACGGTGTTCACTGTATGACCCTTGCGCAATATCTTGCCCATTGAAACACACTTTTCCTTTCGTCGGGCTATCTAGTCCTGCTAATAGCGATAAGAAAGTCGATTTCCCTGCTCCTGATTTCCCAACGACCGCATAGAATTTTCCTTCTTCAAAAGTAGCATTCAGATCATTCAACACATATTTTTGAGAATCCTCGTATCGATAATAAATATTTTCTAATGATAATACTGACATAAAAACACTCCTTAGTTCATTTGACTTAAAATTTTCTTCGGTTTCTTCATTAAGATAACGGCCGTACTAAATAGCACTGCTAATGCAATAATGATAAGCACGACTCCAATGGTAAGCACTCCTTGCATCAAGGTAAATTCAGGCAAGCTCGATTCAAATAATGATTTCACTTGGACTGGAATCTCATCCGAAGATAAGAGCCCCGTGTAAAATTGTTTCGCTACAAAGCTTCCCAACATAAGAGCAAAAATCGCACTCGTTGCCGCAACGGTATAAAGTTCTAATAAGATTTGCGCAATAATTTCTTTTCTTGAAATTCCGACCGACATCAAAATTCCAAACTCATGAATTCGTTCTCTTAATGTAAATAATAAAATTAAAAACAAAACAATAACTGCTAATACAAATACGGAACTCGTCAATAATGTCATGAGCGATTTGAAATTTTGGATTGGAGAGGCTACCTGTTCAAATACTTGTTCATTTTTAGAAAGTTGCATCTCATCCCATTTGAGAGGAAGTTCTTTGACTCTTGTAATCACTTCTTCTAATTTTGATGGGTCTTTCACCGTAAAAATCGCACGATGAACAACGGCATTTGATTCCTCTTTTCCGATTAATAATTGACTCGTTTTATAATCCATATAGATACGATTTTCTGTTAAGTCACTCGTCAATCCTGTCGATTGCTCCGATAACTTCCCGTTGAAAATCCCAACGATTTCCACTGTTACTTCTTTACTGTTTGCACTAGTATCTCCATTTTGGAAATTCTTTAATTTAATTTTGCTTCCTACGGTCCAATTGTTTTCTTTTGCAAGTTCTTCATGCACCAGTACTTTTCCAAAATCGTCCTTCGTTAACGCGCGGCCTTCTTTCAGACTGAGCGCTCCACTCGCAAAATTTAGCTCCTGATTACTAGAGGTGACACCATGATAAACCACAAGTTCTCCCATATTCCCTTGATCGAGTTGGACCGCTTGTTCTCTTTCAACAGCTTTAGCGTCTTCTAGTTGACCGATGCCATCAAATTCATACTGCGCATCTTTCACACCCTCCACTTGTTCCACTTGGGACAATTTCTTTTGTTCGATATTTCCATCTTGTAAGAGCGATTCTATTTGAAACCCCGAATTAGATAATTCTAATAGCTTCGTTTGAACCTTTCCTGTACTTTCTTGCATCGAGAGTACCGCCAAGACGGCTGCTGTAATTAGCATCATGATGAAAAATAATATTCCAGTACGAATCTTCTTGCGCACAAGATACGCACCTGCTCTCCTTTTCCAATCCATGTGCTCTCCCACTTCCTTTCCTATTCTGTACTATTAGTTTGCACTTCCAATATGAAACGAATATGAAACGAAATTCTTTTTTGAAATCATTCATTACCATATATGGTAATGTTCTCTTTTTTGCATGCAAAAAAGGCTGGACAATCATCCAGCCTTTCCTCTTTAATATCGTTCTTTCATTGCACGATCGATTTCGCGTTTCATATCTTTTTGCTTTAAGGCATCACGTTTATCGTAATTTTTCTTCCCTTTCGCAACGCCAATCAACAACTTCGCAACGCCATTTTTAATGTAGACCTTAAGCGGCACTACTGTATTTCCGGCTTGCTTTACTTGCTCTAGCAAATAGTTAATTTGCTTTTTATGAAGCAATAATTTTCTCGTTCTTAATGGGTCATGATTGAATAGTGTCCCTTGTTCAAACGGACTAATATGGACACCTACCAGAAAAGCTTCTCCTTGTTTCAAGCTCACATAGCCATCTTTTAAATTGATACGCGCTTGACGAACCGATTTTATTTCTGTTCCAGTTAAGACCATCCCAGCTTCAATCGTTTCAAGAATAGTATAGTCATGACTTGCTTTTCGATTTTGTGCGAGCACTTTATCGTTCGTTCCTTTAGGCATTCACGAACCTCCTAGCGTCTTTTCTTTTTCGTTTTAATCGCTTTTTTAAAGCGTTGGCGACCTTTTGCTTTTTTGCTCTTCTTAGAAGACTTTTCATCAAAGCGTTCGCCTTTTCTTGGACGTTCTGTTTTGGTCAGTTTTGCATCTTCTACGAGTAGGAAATCGACTTCTCTAGCTTCCACATCTACTTTCACACATTTCACACGAACACGGTCACCGATACGGTAACTTACACCTGTACGTTCCCCAAGTAAAATCATGTGGCTTTCAATAAAGTTGAAGTAGTCTTGCTTCAAGTGAGAAATATGAATTAATCCTTCTACAGTATTGGCTAACTCGACAAACATTCCAAATTTAGTCACAGAGCTTACGATACCATCGAATTCCTCGCCGACCTTGTCTTGCATGTATTCCGCTTTTTTCAATGCGTTCACATCGCGTTCAGCCTGTACTGCGAGTCGTTCCATACGAGAGGATTGGTCTGCAATTTGTTGTAACTTATCTTCCAGAAGTGTTTCTTCTCTCTTCGATAAATGACCTGGATGTTTTCCGTAATGACGAATCATCCGATGGACGATTAAGTCAGGATAACGACGAATTGGTGAAGTGAAGTGCGTATAGTCTTCCGCTGCCAGTCCATAGTGTCCTGTTGGCGTGATATCGTACTTCGCTTGTTTCATAGAACGAAGCATCATCGTCGATACCACCGCTTCATACGGTTCGCCACGTACTTCGCTTAATGCTTTTTGCAATTTCTTCGGTGTAATGGAATCATTCTTCCCTTTAATCGTAATTCCAAACGCTGTAATAAACTCTAAGAATCGTTGGAGTTTTTCGCTATCTGGATTTTCGTGAATACGATAAATAAATGGCACCTTCAATTGTTCATAGTGACGAGCCACTGTTTCATTGGCCGCAAGCATAAAGGACTCAATGAGTCGCTCTGCTACACCACGTTCACGTAGTACGATTTCTATTGGTGCTCCTTTTTCATCCACAAGAATTTTTGCTTCTTGTGTATCAAAGTCAATCGCTCCACGTTCCATACGTCTACGCTCTAGAATCGTATGTAATTCCTTCATGTTCCAAAGCATTTCTTCAATCTCTGGAGTGATTTTTTCAGAGGCTTCATTCGTATTGAATAATACATTCACCTCATCATACGTTAAGCGCTCGTTCGATTGAATCACACTTGGGAAAATCTCATGCTGGTAAATCGTTCCGCTACGGTCAATTTCCATGCGGGCTGTTAACGTTAATCGCTCTTCATATGGATGAAGCGAGCAGATTCCGTTTGATAGTCGTTGCGGTAACATTGGAACAACACGGTCCGTTAAATACACACTCGTTCCGCGTTCAAATGCTTCCTTATCCATTTCGGAATTTTCCGTTACATAATAGGAAACGTCAGCGATAGATACCGTTAAGACAAAGGTTCCATCTTCGCGTTTGACAAGTGCTACTGCATCATCTAAGTCTTTAGCATCTGCTCCGTCAATCGTTACGGTTAATTCTTGGCGTAAATCTACACGCCCTTCGAGTTCTTCCGGTGAGATGGTTTCACTCACACGGTTAGCTTCCTCTAATACAGAGTCTGGGAATACTGTTGGGATTTTTAATTGATGTAAAATCATTAAAATATCCATACCGACAGCGTCTTTATAGCCGATTTCTTTGACGATATGCGCCTTCAAGACGAGCTCGTGACGCTCCGTTTCATAATGATCCACTTCGGCAATCACGACGGTTCCGTCAACAGGATTTAATCCCTTTCTTGTAACATAACATTTCGTTTTCTTTAATTTAGAATCTTTTAATGCAATTTCGCCGCAATAGCCAGTTTGCATCATAATCTTCGATGGGTAACGTGTATAAATTCCCACCACTTGCTTCACAGCACGTTCTATGATTTTCACAATCGTTCCGCTAGCGGCTTTATCATTATAAGGATTTTCTTCTTGAACGATACGAATAGCAACCGTATCTCCATCCATAGCGCCATGGACATCCGTTCTCGGAATAAAAATATCTGGTTTGCCTTCTTCAACCGTAACAAACCCAAACCCTTTATCGTTTAATCGAAATGTTCCTTCTAACGTACGATTTTTTTGATTGAATCCAAATTTACCTTGTCGTGTTAATACAATTTTTCCAGAATCTTCGAGGTCAGCTAATTGTTTCACTAAAATCTTAAAGTCCTTTGAAGCAGTAAATCCGAAATGCTCACTAATTTCTTGAACAAAAAAACTTTCCGATTCATGTTCCTTAAAGAAAGCCATTAAGATTCCTTCTAATGATTGTCTCATTTCTTTACCTCCATTCTTGTTGATTTAGAAAAGAGAGAACAGTCTCTTGGAATTCCTTTCTAACAGGACTAACCGTAATCACGTGCCCTGCTTCTTCATACCAATGTAACTCCACTTGTGCATTAATGAGTCCTTCCTTTAATTCTAAGGATGACTCTGGATCGACAAGTGTATCTTGTTCCCCTTGTGCAATATAAAAACTTCCTGTCACTTCGTCTAATTTTGAGGCGACATCTCCTGCAAATGATTGAATTTGTGCTAATTGTTTTTGTGCTTTTTCCTTCATTTGGGCTTCATCGAAGGGTCGTCCTACATTTCTATAAGACGCCTTTGCATACATCATAAAACTTTGCAACAGCCCTGGCAACTGAGGATTCCCAGAAACTACTGGCGAACAGAAAGTTCCTGCATATTCCACTAAATGTTCGGTTGCTAATTTAGTCGCCATAATCCCTCCCATTGACAATCCAAAGGCACTAAGTGTGTGATAGCCTTGTCCTCGAACAAAGTCAACAGCACGTTTCGCGTCTTCATACCAAACCTCAGGCGAACTTGCCAATATATCTTCAACGTCTGGAGTTCCATGGCCAGAAAACACTGGAACATAGACTGCATACTCATGACGATGGAGAAATTGCGCAAGCATTCTCACATCAGCCGGCGTTCCTGTATATGCATGAAATAAAATCACCGCTCTTGTATTGCTTTCTTTTCTTAACCATAGTGCTTCCATATTTCTCTCCTCTAATCTACCAAATAAAAAAGTACAATTGATTGGACGTCCGAACAATTGTACTTAAATTCATTATTTTGATGAAATGTATGCTAATGCAAATGCTAATAACATGAAGATTGTTCCTAAAACAACTGTTACGCGAATTAAGAATGCCTCAAAACCACGTGCCTTTTGTTTACCGAATAATTGCTCTGCTCCACCTGTTAAATTCGCAGCATTTGTTTTTGAAGGTTGCATTGCAACAACAATAATTAATAATACGCATACCACAACCATCAGTGATAAAATCAAATTGTACAAAGGATTCCCTCCTTAACTAAAATTCTTTTCAATTTTAACATAAAAACTACGATAATTCTACTCTTTCACGCGAAATGCTTTCAATTCGAACTACAATTAAAATTCCACAAAACATGGTATACTAAAATAAGACTAAACGAATGGAGTGACGGAATGAAAGGTTTTGTATTTTTTGATTTGGATGGGACACTATTAAACGGGGAGTCAAAAGTGGACATTGCTACAACCAAAGCCATTCAAACACTAAAAGATAATGGGTATGAACCCTTTATCGCAACAGGACGTTCTTCTGCTGAAACACGCGATATTATGGAGAACGCCAATATCCACTCAGGAATTTTTATGAACGGGCAAGTAGTTCTTTATCAAGAAAAGATTATCTATTCTTCGCAGATTCCAACCGAAACGGTAGAGAAATTCCATCAAATGGTAAAAGAAGATGGTTACGGGTTCACTGCTTATAATCATGAACAGTTTTATCTTGTAGAATCATCCCCGGGGGCAAAAGATGCGTATGGATTTATTCACACGAATCCTCCTGCACTAAAAGAAGATTTTTATAAAAATAATCCAATCAATATGCTGCTCTTTATCTGCCTTCCACCAGCGGAAGAAAAATATAAGGAAGCTTTCCCCACTCTTGATTTCCTTCGTAACACACCGTACTCCGTCGATGTGATTTCAAAAGGGAATTCAAAAGCGGAAGGAATCAAACGTTTCTTAGAGTATTTGAACCAAGAAGACGCTAAGACCTTTGCCTTTGGTGACGGTCCAAATGATATTGAAATGCTCCAAGCGGTTCAGCATCCTGTGGCAATGGGCAATGCTATTCCAGTCCTTAAAGAAATTGCAGAATTTGTGACAACGGATAACACAGATAACGGCATTGTGAATGGTTTAAAACATTATGGCCTTATTTGAGAAAGAAGGAAAATAAATGTCAATTTATGAAATCGAAGTTCCTACAGTCAGTGGAGATGTCACCACTCTAGAAGACTATAAAGGACAATTACTACTCATTGTGAATACAGCAAGTGGATGCGGACTCGCTCCACAATTTGACGGTCTAGAAAAACTCTATTTAGAATTCAAAGACAAAGGTTTTGCTGTTCTTGGATTCCCTTGTAATCAATTTGCTGGTCAAGAGCCACTCACTGCTGAAGAAGCTCTCGCACATTGCCAATTGACGTACAATACGACTTTCCCAATGTTTGGTAAGGTTAAGGTAAATGGTCCCCAAACACATCCATTATTTGCTCTATTAAAGAAAGAAACGAAAGGCCTCCTCGGCGAAAAGGTTAAATGGAACTTTACAAAATTCCTCGTAGCAAAGGATGGAACGATTTTGAAACGTTTTGCTCCGACTACAACACCTGAACAAATTCGAGACGAAATCGCAAGTCTTCTTTCATAATACAAACTATGGTAAAATAAAAAGAAAACGGGAAGGAGAAATCAATATGGAAGTCAATGAAATTTTAAGTATTTTAGAAGACATGAATGTAGCTGTCATTTCGACTGCAGATGAACACAACCAACCTCATGCACGTCATATTCATATCGGTGTTGCAAATGAAAAAGGTGTGTTCTTTATGACAAGTCCTAAAACCAATTTCTATAAACAACTACAAATGAACCCGAAAGTTGCCATCACTGCCATGAAGAGCGAAGACTACTTAATTCAAGTTATTCGTATCGAAGGTGTTGTAAAAGAAATCGGTCGTGAACGTCTAGAGGAAGTCCTAAAAGATAACCCATTCGTAAAAGATGTTTACCCTAACGAAGAAGATATTGCTGGAGTTCAAGTATTCCACTTGTATGACGGTAAAGGATTCTACCATAGCCTTACACAAGGCCACAAATACGTGTTTGATATTCACGAATAATCATTAGAAAGAGGATTTTATGAAAAAACTTTTATTGGCTCTTGCAGCACTGATGGTTGCAGGATTAGCGACATTCTATTTATTACCATCAAGCAGCAAACCAGCAGATGCAAACGTCGTATTCCAAGACGCTAACGGAAAGAAATTAACGGAAAAAGACTTTACTGGAAAACCAACAGTCTACTATGCTTGGGCAAGTTGGTGCCCAGATTGCCAACAAGAGCTCCCTATTTTAAATACACTAAAAGAAAAATATGCGGGCAAAGTTGAATTTGTTGGTGTAGCGATGATCAGTCAGAAAGAATCAATCGAGAACGGAAAGAAATACTTAAAAGACCATTCTCTATCTCTCAACTATTATGCTGATGTTGATTCAAGCTTCCAAAAATATCACGAAATTACAGAAATTCCAACACTCATCTTTGTAGATAAAGACGGAAATATCGTTGGAAAAGTAGCCGGCGTTCTGACAGAAGAAGAACTCGAGACATACATCGAAAAAATCTTATAAAAATCAAAAAAACTAGCAGAAATTTCTGCTAGTTTTTTCGTTACAACAATAAACGAGAGGATGAAGCATCCTCTCTTATTATTTTCTTCTATGTTTGTAAACACCAATACGGTTAATCGCCTTACTTAAAGCGATTTTCGCACGCTCTATATCACTTTGAGAACGACTGCTATCGCTAATCACTTTTTCAGCTTTATCTTTTGCTTGCTCTGCACGAGTCACGTCAATGTCTCGAGCACGTTCAGCTACGTTAGCAATAACCGTTACGACATTATCCCGCACTTCCATAACTCCACCACCGATTGCAATATAATCAGTTGGTGAATCCTCTAAGAATCGTTTCACTCGAAGTGCTCCGATTTTTAAAGGAAGCATGATTGGAGCATGATGCGGTAGTATGGTGATTCCGCCATCGACTGCATCGGCACTCACAGAATAGGAACGATGGTTATACACTTTTCCTTCTGGTGTTGTGACAACGACCAGTAATTCATGTTCAGCCATCCTTAGTTTCCTCCATAAAACCCTGCTGCTTTAGCCTTTTTAATCACATCTTCAATTGGTCCAACATTACGGAACATATCTTCTGGGATATCATCATATAAACCATCGATAATTCCTTTGAATCCACGAACCGTTTCTTTAATTGGCACGTATGAACCAGGTTGTCCAGTAAAGGCTTCTGCAACGTGGAAGTTTTGTGATAAGAAGAATTGAATTCTTCTAGCACGGTTTACAATGATTTTTTCGCTGTCAGATAATTCATCAATCCCTAAAATGGCGATAATATCTTGTAATTCACGATAACGTTGAAGCATTTGTTGTACTTTCATCGCTACCTCATAGTGCTCTTCCCCAACAATCTCAGGAGTGAGGGCACTTGAAGTTGAAGCTAGCGGATCCACCGCTGGATAAATCCCTTGTTCTGTTAGTCGACGCTCTAAGTTTGTTGTTGCATCTAAGTGGGCGAATGTTGTTGCTGGAGCCGGGTCAGTATAGTCATCGGCTGGTACGTAAATCGCTTGAATAGATGTAATAGAACCATCTTTTGTTGAACTGATACGTTCTTGTAATTGTCCCATTTCTGTTGCTAATGTTGGTTGATACCCAACGGCAGACGGCATACGTCCAAGTAATGCTGATACTTCTGAACCTGCTTGTGTGAAACGATAAATATTATCGATGAATAAAAGCACGTCTTGTTTTTCAATATCACGGAAGTATTCCGCAATTGTTAACCCTGTTAGTGCTACACGCATACGAGCTCCTGGTGGTTCGTTCATTTGTCCAAACACCATCGCTGTTTTAGCAGATACACCTGATTCTTGCATTTCATGGTAAAGGTCGTTCCCTTCACGAGTACGTTCCCCTACCCCTGTAAATACTGAAATACCACCAAGTTCTTCAGCGATATTATGAATTAATTCTTGAATTAATACGGTTTTCCCTACACCGGCACCACCGAATAATCCGATTTTACCACCTTTAAGATATGGCGCTAAAAGGTCAATAACTTTAATCCCTGTTTGTAGAATTTCGTATTGACTGTTTAATTCTTCAAATTTTGGTGCTGGTTTATGGATTTCATGTCGTGTGAAATCTTCTGGAAATGGTTCCTTCAAGTCTATCGTGTCTCCAAGAACGTTGAATACACGACCTAATGTCTCAGGTCCCACCGGAACGCTAATTGTGCGTCCTAAGTCAATCACTTTCATTCCACGTTGTAAACCATCTGTAGATTCCATAGCAATAGTACGAACTGCGCCATCCCCTAATTCTACAGCAGTTTCCAATGTAACCGTCGTTTCACTACCGTCACCTTTTATTTTCACAACTTGTAATGCATTATGAATATCTGGAACGCCTTCTTCTAAAGGAAATACCACGTCTACAACTGGTCCTACAACTTGTAAAATCTTTCCAGTTCTCAATCCATTTTCCTCCTTCTAAAATCCTAATGTTCTTCCAGAGCGGCTGCTCCACCGACAATTTCTGTAATTTCTTGTGTAATTTGCGCTTGTCGTCTCTGGTTCAAATCTTGTGTTAAGTTACTGATTAAATCTTTAGCATTATCCGTAGCACTTCTCATGGCAGTCATACGGGAGGCATGTTCCGCTGATTTCGCATCGATAATGGCTCCGTAAATAAGCGATTCTGCATATTGCGGAAGCAAGATATCCATAATAATTTCCTTGTTTGGTTCGAAAATATAATCCAATTCGTACTCTTTTGCTTCTTCTTCATCCAAGTCGATAATTGGTAACATTTTTTCAACACGATAGTTTGATAATAGTGCGTTTACATGGTGATTATAGCAAACGTAAAACTCATCAAATTCACCGTCACGGAACATTTGGACCGCACTTGACACAATTTTTCTTACTTCTTCAAAGGTTGGGATATCGGATACATCATTAATTTCAAGACGTACATCCACTCCCATTTTTTTGAAGAAGCGACTTGCAGCACCCCCAATGGTTAAGATGACATATTCATCTTTCGATTGGTGGTCTAACTCTAACATTTCTCTTGTTGATTGGAAAATGGAAGAGTTGTAACTCCCAGCAAGTCCTTGGTCAGATGAAATCACTAAGTATCCAGTCTTTTTAACTGGACGTTCAATTAATAAATCGTGATAGTCGATAAAAGAAGTAACTACTTCTCCGTCCTCTGACGTTTCATCGACAACCTCTTCTTTATTGTGATTTGCGTATAATAAGTGAGTTACAACTTCACGGATTTTTTGAGCGTAGTCTTGATAGTGACGCACTGCTTGCTCTGATTTGGCTAATTTTGCTGCAGAGACCATCTGCATGGCGCTAGTGATTTGACTTGTTTTCTTTGTTGAAACAATTCTCTTCTTTAAATCATTTAAGGAAGCCGTCATTCAGGTCACCTCTCCTTTCTACGCTTATTGAACACGCTCAAATAAATGAATTTGTTTGAAATTCTCAATTACTTTATAGAATTTCTCTTCATCCGAAATCACATGTTGATCACGGATTTCATTTAATAAATCTCTATGTTCGCTTTCTAAATGTTGATATAATGCTTTTTCAAATGGTTTAATACGATCAATTGGAATCGCATCTAATAAGCCATGTGTTAAAGCAAATAAAATCGAGACTTGATACTCGATTGGTAATGGTCGGTGAACATCTTGTTTTAAGACTTCTACCGTCCGTTTACCACGATTTAATTTTTGTTGAGTTGCCGCATCTAAATCAGAACCAAATTGCGCGAAGGCTTCTAACTCACGGTAACTTGCTAAGTCGATACGTAATGTACCAGAAACTTTCTTCATCGCTTTAATTTGGGCAGAACCCCCAACACGCGATACGGATAATCCCGCAGATAACCCAGGACGTACCCCAGAGTAGAATAAGTCACTTTCTAAGAAGATTTGTCCATCTGTAATTGAGATTACGTTTGTTGGGATATATGCAGAAATGTCTCCTGCTTGTGTTTCGATGATTGGTAAGGCTGTTAATGACCCACCACCTAATTCATCGTTTAATTTAGCAGCACGTTCTAATAAACGTGAGTGCAAGTAGAATACATCCCCTGGATATGCTTCACGACCTGGTGGACGGCGAAGTAATAGGGAAATTTCACGATACGCGGCAGCTTGTTTTGATAAATCATCATAGATAATCAATACATCGCGGCCTTGGTACATCCACTCTTCACCCATTGCCGTCCCTGCATATGGCGCAATATAAAGCATTGGTGCTGGTTGAGATGCACTAGCGGATACAACGGTTGTATACTCCATTGCTCCGTAACGTTTCAATGTTCCTACAAGAGCCTTAACAGTAGATTCTTTTTGTCCAATCGCTACATAAATACATAACGTATTTTTGCCTTTTTGATTTAAAATAGTATCCACTGCAATACTTGTTTTACCAGTTTTACGGTCACCAATGATTAACTCACGTTGCCCTTTACCAATTGGTACTAAGGCATCGACTACTTTTAATCCTGTAGGTAATGATTGTTTAACGCTTTGACGTTGCATAACCCCAGGCGCGTCATTTTCAACTGGACGTGTTTTGGTTGTTTCGATGGCACCTAAACCATCAATTGGACGACCTAACGCATCCACAACACGTCCAATAAGCGCATCCCCTACTGGTACATCTAAAATACGTCCTGTACGTTTTACAGGTTCCCCTTCATGGATATTTTCATATCCTCCGAAGATGATGACACCGACATCGTTTTTTTCCAAGTTTTGAGCCATCCCGTAGGCGCCGTTTTCAAATTCTACTAATTCTCCAGCCATTACATTTGTAAGACCGATGACACGAGCAATTCCGTCCCCGATGAAGGAAACTTCACCGATTTCTTCAATCTGTTCTTTTGTTTCAAAAGAAGCGATTTGGTCACGAATTCTCGCTGTAATATTACTCATTTCCATTTATGCCATCTCACCTCTTTAATCCTGTTTGGCTAATTTTCTCTTTGAATTGTTTTAGTTTGTTTGCGATTGTTCCATCTAATAAATACTCTTTTGTCTTAATTTGAACGCCGCCAATCACTGAAGAATCAACAGTGTTCACCCAAGAATCATATTCTTTATGTGTTTTATTTTGGAATGCAGTTGCAATACGATCCATCTGTTCATCCGTTAGCGGAATTGCAGAAACAATCTCTAATTTATTGGCATTGTAAATATCTAAGAACGCTTCGAGTGCTTCTACAATATTCATCGAACCATCCTCAGACGGGAACGTTGCTAAGTACTCTTGTGTTTCTTTTGATAAATGCCCAAATGCGGATTCTAATACAGATAATTTTTTATCATAAGAGACATGCTCTAGATGCATCATCTGTCTGAATGTCGAAGTATTTTGAATTCCTGCTAATATAGCTTGGAGTTCATTCGTCACCTGTTCTAAGTGACCTTCGAATTTTGCCTTTGCATAGAAATGGCTGGCTTCTTTAACGATATCTTTGTGATATTTAACCATTATTTTTCCAACCCCTTAATGAAGGCTTCGATTACTTCTTGATGTTTCTCTTTTGTCACTTCTTTTTCAAGAATTTGACTAGCAAGTTGAACCGATAGGTCTACAATATCATCTTGCACTTGCGCGATAGCACGTTGTTTCATTGAATCCACTTCACGTTGCCCATCGGCTTTCATGCGAGAGACCACATCTTTACCTTCTTTAATCATTTCATCTTGCGTTTTTGAAGCTGCTTCACGAGCGTTATCTAAGATTTCGCTGCCTTTTGCTTCTGCGTTATGAATAATTTCATTGGCATTTGCCTGAATTTCTTCAGCTGATTTTCTTTTTTCAGCGGCTTCGTCTAAATCTTTAGCAATTTTTTCACGACGTGCTTCTAACATGGCATTCACTTTATCCCAGGCAAAGAACTTCACCAAGAATAGTAACAACGTCATTGAAATTAATACGACTAAAGTGTCGCCTAAAACTGTACTAACATTACCTGATAACATTACTTCAAACATCTCTCACCCCTCCTTTACGACAATAATTCCATATGTTGGATTATTTAACGAATACAAGGATAAGAGCGATTAATACGGCGAAGATTGGCATCGCTTCGATTAAGGCAACCCCGATGAACATTGTTGAACGTAATTCATTGCTCATTTCTGGTTGGCGTGTCATTGATTCAATAGTTTTTACGATAACTGCTTGGTTACCAAAGGCTGCTGCTAAGGCTGCTCCTGCTACTGCGATTGCTGCTGCTAATTCTGTCATTATAAATTCCTCATTTCTTAAAATTAATGTTTCATTACTTTATGTGAGATGTAAACCATTGTCAACGTACAGAATACGTACGCTTGAATAGCTCCAATTACCACTGAAAATCCTTGCCATACTACTCCAAGTGGAATTGCAAGGATATATGTTATTAGTCCTGCTGCGGATGAGAACATCACAATCAATCCTAATAACACTTCGCCGGCATAAATATTTCCGTAGAGACGAAACGCCAACGTAATTGTGTTTGTAAACTCTTCAATCAATTTGATTGGGAGCATTATCGACATCGGACTTAAGTAAGAATGTTGAATATATCCTTTGAGTCCCATCTTCTGTACACCAGAATAATGTGCGATTAATGTTGTCATTAGCGCTAAGGCTAAACATACTATCGGGCTAGCTGTTGGACTGGCAAAATAGCTGTGATCTTCATAGTGAATAAAGATAATTAGCCCAACCATATTAGCGACTAGTACAAAAGAAAACAGTGAGAAAATATATAAATAATACGTTTGCGCTGTTTTCTCATCAACTGCACTGTTTACAATACCCTTCGTGAAGTCCATGAGGGCTTCCAAAGCGTTTTGCATCTTACCGGGCTTCATCGAAACCTTTCTGGATGCAAAAAATGTAAATAGAGTAATTAGTAAAACACTAACCCCACACGAAATCAAAATCGGAACTGAAAACGACAATCCAAAAATCTCAACTACTTTTGGTGTTGCTTCCATGTATCTTATTTTCCCTCCTTTACACCAAATAAAAAAACTGACTATAATCCTATACTTTGAAGCATTCGCTCAGTACGGTGATTATTGTCAGATTTGGTGGCAATAGTCTATCGCAAAAGCGTTGACTACATTAATTTATTATTTGGTTCCGAATAAACGATCTCCAGCATCTCCTAATCCTGGAAGAATGTATCCATGTTCATTCAATCTTTCATCTAATGCAGCTGCATAGATGTCGATATCTGGGTGAGCTTTACGTAGAACTTCTACACCTTCTGGAGCGGCTACAAGACAGCAAAACTTAATCGAGTTTGGTTGTGCACCACGCTTCAACAGTGCGTCAATTGCAGCTACTGCAGACCCCCCAGTTGCTAACATAGGATCAACGACAAACAATTGTCTTTCAGAAATATCTGAAGGTAACTTCACGAAATACTCAACAGGTTGCAATGTGTCATGATCACGATACATACCAACATGACCAATTTTGGCAGCTGGGATTAACTCGAGAATTCCATCAACCATTCCAAGTCCTGCTCGCAGAATCGGAATGATAGCAACTTTTTTACCAGCCAACGTCTTCAATGTTGTTTTAACAAGTGGAGTTTCGATTTCTACATCTTCAAGAGGTAGATCTCTAGAAACTTCATAAGCCATTAGCATTGAAATTTCATTAACAACTTCTCGGAAAACCTTTGTTCCACAATCTTTTTGACGAATCATTGTTAATTTATGTTGAATTAACGGATGATCTAGTACGTGAAATTTACCCATTTGTCATTCTCCTTCCAATACATTAGTGTCACTTCTATTATTTTACCTAAAAACCACTTAAATATCTAGTCTCAGTATGAAAACTTATTATTATTTTCATAATCTGAAACATACCTTTACATTTACTTCGTTATGCGTATAATTTGAAAGTTTCAGTCAACTGTTTCACTTCTTGACGGACATTGTTTAATACTTCTTCATTTTCAGGATTTGTTAATGTTGTAAGGATTAACTCTGCTACTTTCTTCGCAGCTGCTTCGTCAAAGCCACGCGTTGTAATAGCAGCTGTACCGACACGAATGCCACTTGTTTTAACAGGTGGTAATGTATCAAATGGAATAGCGTTCTTATTCACTGTAATGCCAACAGTATCGAGTAATTCTTGCGCTTCTTTCCCGTTCAATCCAGTTTCTTTAATATCAAGGAGTAATAGATGGTTATCTGTACCACCTGAAATCGCACGAATCACTGTTCCCTCAAACACTTGCGCCATTGCTTTAGCATTTTTCACGACTTGCTCGATATACTCACCAAACGCTGGTTGAAGAGCTTCGTGGAATGCAACTGCTTTACCAGCAATCACATGTTCTAGAGGTCCGCCTTGGATTCCAGGGAAGATCGCACTATTTAATTTTTTACCAAATTCTTCTTTTGCTAAAATTAAGCCTCCACGTGGTCCACGTAATGTTTTATGGGTTGTTGATGTCACAACATCAGCATATGGAACTGGATTTTGATGTACCCCTTTAGCAACTAAACCAGCAATATGGGCCATATCTACCATAAAGTAAGCTCCCACTTCTTTAGCAATTTCACTAATGCGTTTGAAGTCAATCTCACGTGGGTACGCTGAAGCTCCAGCCACGATTAATTGTGGTTTTTCTTCTTTAGCGATACGTTCTAATTCATCATAATCGATTGTTTCAGTTTCTGGATTTACTCCATAAGAAACAAACTGATAATCTTGTCCAGAGAAGTTTACTCCCATTCCGTGAGTCAAGTGACCACCATGGTTTAAGTCCATCCCTAAAATCTTATCGCCTTTCTTCACTAGGGCACGATACGCAGCCATATTTGCTTGAGAACCTGAATGTGGTTGAACATTGGCATATTCTGCACCAAACAATTCTTTTACACGATCAATCGCTAATTGCTCGATGACATCCACATATTCACATCCGCCATAGTAGCGACGTCCTGGATACCCTTCTGCATATTTATTCGTTAAAATACTTCCTTGTGCACGTAAAACTCCTTCAGATACGAAGTTTTCTGATGCAATTAATTCAATCCCTTGTTGTTGACGATGTAATTCTTTTTCAATCGTCTCAAAGATGATTTTATCTTCTGTAAATTGACTCATTCAACTACCCCTTTCTTTTCTTACCTTTTCCATTTTATCACATTATCAGCTTTTGTAGAAAACCTATGAGTTCTTCTATAGAATGGTAGATGCCGCTTTTTTCAAACGGTTCATATACGCGATTCCCACTCCTATTTCTGGAGCAGATTCAGCTAAAATAACATCTAATTTTAAATGATCTAATGACCTCAGAGCATCAAACAACGCACGGTTCATATCGTCCACGCTCGTCCCCATCTTGTAAGTAGCTTCAACTCTATTTTCAACTGTCTTTGCAATAGCGTTTTGAGCCATCACACCCACTGTTTTTCCTTGTACTTTGTATTGATTGATTGCTTCTTCAAAAGCTTCAATTGTTCCGCTGACAACAAACACTGGTGTTTTTGGTGCGTAATGACGATATTTCATGCCAGGAGATTTCGGCACTTCCTTCTCCCCTGTTTTTGTCGTGACAGAAGATTGAATTGGTCCAATAACTAATTCAATTTGTTCCTTTGTAATCACTCCCGGTCTTAAAATTACAGGACCTTCTTCATTTGTTAAGTCAATCACCGTTGACTCCACACCAACAGTGGATGAACCTCCATCCACAATCCCACGAATACGGCCATTCATATCTTCGAATACATGCTCTACTTTCGTCGGACTTGGCTTCGTTGAAAGGTTCGCACTCGGTCCTACAAGAGGAATTCCTACCTTCGTAATTAATTCTAATGTGATTGGATGATTCGGCATACGGAATGACACCGTTGGAAGTCCGGCAGATAAGGATGGAGCGTAAATTCCTGGTTTTGCCTTTAGAATCATTGTAAGTGGTCCTGGCCAGAAAGCTTTTGCTAAGGTCAGTACAATTTCAGGAACTTCTTCTACAGTAGATGTCATCTGATGAATATCACTAATATGAATAATGAGTGGATTATCACTAGGTCGTCCTTTTGCTTCAAAGACTTTTAGCACAGCTTCTTGACTCGTTGCGATAGCTCCTAATCCATATACCGTCTCTGTAGGAAAAGAAACAATTTCACCTTGTTGTAAAGCCTGTGCTGCAACATCTAAGTTTTCTTTTGTAAAAATTTGTGTTTCCATTACTGCGTCTCCTTTCCACTAACAATTATCATTCGGTCCATTCCTGCAATGTCTTTATGGATGGTTACTTTTCGATTCGGACAAGCTTCACTAAAAATTCGTTGTACGCTTGTTCCTTGGTTAAATCCAATTTCAAAAAAGGCTTGCCCACTATCGCTTAAAAACTCTTCTAAGCGGCAGGCAATCTTTTCGTAAATCGCAAGCCCCTCGTTTTCTGCAAATAACGCTTGTTTTGGTTCATAGCGTCGAACAGATTCATCCATTAACCCTTCTTCAGAAAAAGCAATATACGGTGGATTACTAATAATACACTCAAATTTCACCTGTGGAATATTTCTATACACATCGCTGTATATGAATTCGGTTTGAAGATTGAACTTATCCCTGTTCTTCTTAGCAACAACGAGCGCTTCCTCTGAAATGTCGCACCCTATATATTGGTGTCGCCCAACAAGTCTTTCCAGACTCAAAATAATACATCCTGTTCCGACTCCAATTTCTAGAACTCTCCCAACAGGGCATTGTTCTAAAAATGACTGTGCTTTTAAAACAAGTTCTTCTGTTTCTGGACGAGGAATTAAGGTATCTTTTGTGACCATAAATTCTTCCCCTAGAAACTCCGCCACGCCTGTAATTTGTTGCAATGGTTCAAACTCACTAAGACGTAGTAACGCAGGTTCTAAGTCTTCAAAAGTCACCGTAGCCTCTTGGCGTAAATTTAATAAAAATTGAGATAAAGTCCATTGATTTTTAAAAAGCATCAATTCTCTAACAAGGTGCTGGCATTCGTCATGCCCTAATTTCGGTTGTTTCTCTTCTAAAAAACAAGAAGCCCTAATGAGGACTTCTTGGTTCGTTGGATTAGTTGTTTCCATTATTTAATTGCTCCAATTTTTCTGTGTGATCATAAAGAATTAAAGCATCGACAATTTCATCAATTTTTCCAGCTAACACTTGGTCTAGCTTTTGAAGGGTTAAACCAATACGGTGGTCTGTCACACGGTTTTGTGGGAAGTTATACGTACGAATACGTTCAGAACGGTCCCCTGTACCTACTGCAGACTTACGGTTTGCATCATATTCAGATTGCGCTTCTTGGGAAATCTTGTCATATACACGCGCACGCAATACTTTCATCGCTTTCTCACGGTTCTTCAATTGTGAACGTTCATCTTGCATGGCTACAACAATTCCTGTTGGCAAGTGCGTTAAACGTACGGCAGATGCAGTCTTATTAACGTGCTGTCCACCGGCACCTGATGCGTGGTAAATATCCACACGAATATCTTTATCTTCTAATTCAATTTCTACTTCTTCTGCTTCAGGCATTACAACGACTGTAGCTGTTGAAGTATGCACACGTCCTTGAGATTCAGTAGATGGAACACGTTGTACACGGTGAGCACCAGATTCATATTTTAATTTAGAGAATACATTATCCCCTGTAATCATTAAAATAACTTCTTTATATCCACCGATACCTGTTACATTGGCATCCATCACTTCTACACGCCAACCTTGTGCTTCAGCGTATTTTTGATACATGGTTAGTAAGTCTCCAGCGAATAACGCCGCTTCATCTCCACCAGCTGCACCACGGATTTCCATGATGATGTTTTTACCATCGTTTGGATCTTCTGGTAATAGTAAGAATTTGATTTTATCTTCTAATTCTACTTTTTCTTTTTTGAGGGAACTTAATTCTTCTTTAGCCATTTCTGCCATTTCAGCATCTAAGCTTTCACTAAGCATTTCCTCTGTGTCGCTAATTTCTTCAACCACTTGTTGATAACGTTTGAACGTTTCTACTTTTGGTCGTAAGTTTGCTTCTTCTTTTGTTAATTCCATGAAACGTTTTGTATCGCCAATAACTTCTGGGTCACTTAGTAACTCTGAAAGTTCATCATAGCGAATAATAAAACTATCTAATTGATCAAACATACTTTTCTCCTTTATTTTCTCTTATAAGCGTTCTTCACCAGGATGGTTATAGTGATAACGGCAAACTGGGTAATAGGCGTCATTGCCTCCAATTTGAATTTGTTCCCCTGTATATACCGGAACGCCATCCACGACACGCATATTCATACTTGCTTTTTTATGACAATACCAACAAATCGTTTTAATTTCTTCGATTTTATCAGCATAAAGTAATAAGTATTTAGAACCTTCGAATAATTCGTTTTGGAAATCATTCTTTAAGCCAAATGCCATTACTGGAATATTTAATTGGTCAACAATTCGAGTGAGCTCAAGAATGTGGTGTTTTGATAGAAATTGAGATTCATCAATCAAAATACAATAAGGTTTCACGGCTTGCCCTTCGACAATTTCGTAAATAGGTGTATCTTCAAAAATCGGAATTGCTTCACGTCTTACTCCGATACGACTAGATACATACCCTACTTGGTCACGATCGTCGATTGCACTCGTAAATAATAAAACCGGTTTATCTTGTTCTTCATAATTATGTGCAACCTTTAAAATTTCGATTGATTTTCCACTATTCATTGCACCATATTTAAAAAACAATTGTGCCACATTTATCCCTCCAATTGCTAAACTATACCTTTAATATCTTACGATAAATGGGCCCATTTGTGCAAAGAAAAACCGTTATTTCAGGCGATTTTTCACAAACAATTTTAATAAAATTTTAAAAACGTTTTTATAAACCACTTTTCATGAAAATATGCTACAATAGTGAAGAATCTTAATGGAAAGGATCGTCTCAATTGAATCTTAGAACACAAGTTGCATTAGGAGCTGGTAAATTTACTCGCTGGGCTCTGAAGACTTTTACAAAAGGCGGTAGCAGCATGCCAGGGAAAGTGGCGCACGCTATCGATCCAAATATTTTAAAATCATTAGCTGAAAACTACGATGTCATCATCGTCAGCGGAACAAACGGGAAAACTTTAACAACTTCGCTGATTGTTCAATTGTTAAAACAAAAATATCCAAATATTTTAACAAACCCTACTGGAGCTAATTTAACTCAAGGGATTGTTTCAACGTTTTTAAACCACTCACCAAAAGCTGGTGAGAAGAATATCGCTGTTCTTGAAGTGGATGAAGCGACGATTCGTCACATTACTCCATATATCGAACCTAAACTATTTGTCTTCACGAATATTTTCCGTGACCAAATGGATCGTTTTGGAGAAATTTATACAACCTATCAATTAATGCTAGATGGTGCTGCTTTTGCACCAAGTGCAACGATTTTAGCAAATGGGGATGCTCCTATTTTTAATAGTGTGGATACTACAAATCCTCGTGAGTATTTCGGATTTAACCATACCAAAGACAGCGAAATGATGGCGCACTACAATACTGATGGTGTTCTTTGCCCTCATTGCCAATCAATCTTGCACTATAAGAGCATTACTTATAGCAACCTTGGAAAATACTATTGTCCAAAATGTGATTTCAAACGTCCTGAATTGAATTATGCAGTTACTGCACTAAATGAATTATCTCTAACCGGTTCTTCATTTGATATTGACGGCACAACTTTCCAAATCCCAATCGCAGGACTCTATAATATTTATAACGCATTAGCAGCTTACTCTGCTGCAAAATTTTTTGGTTTGTCTACTGAAGAAATCCAAGAAGGATTCTCTAAAGCACAACGCGTCTTTGGTCGTCAAGAAACATTTGACGTTGAAGATAAAGAAGTGATGTTGAACTTAATTAAAAACCCCGTTGGATTTAATCAAATCGTCCAATTATTATCTTACGAAAAAGAAGCCTTTAGTTTAGGAGTTCTGTTAAATGACAACCCTGCTGATGGTCAAGATGTCAGCTGGATTTGGGACGGCGATTTTGAAGGGTTACATGCCTTGAATGCTAAAGACACTGCCATTAGCGGAATCCGTGTTGAAGACCTTGGTGTTCGTATGGAAGTTGCAGGTTTTGAAAACATGAAAGTCTTTAAAACAAATGCAGAATTAATCGATTGGATTCGCAAAGCGCCAACGAAAAAAGTTAATGTACTAGCAACTTATACTGCTCTACTCGACTTACGTAAAGACTTTGCCAAAGAAGGATACCTTAAGGAAGGGATGAACGGATGAAATTAAGAATCTGTCATTTATATGGGAACTTAATGAATACGTATGGTGACAACGGGAACTTACTCATGTTGCAACACCGTGCGAAAAAATTAGGCTACGAAGTGGAAACTACTTTAATTAGTTTAGAAGAAGATTTTAATGCTGAAGACTTTGATATTGTGATGTTTGGTGGCGGTCAAGACTACGAACAAACCGTTGTTGCTAAAGACCTTCAAAATAAAAAAGAGGCCCTCATCCAATACATCGAAGATAATGGTGTTGTCGTCGCGATTTGTGGCGGATTCCAATTACTTGGTCGCTACTACGTGAATGCAAGCGGAGAACGCCTAAACGGTATTAGCGCTATTGATGTTTCTACCAATGGACAATTCCCGAATCGCTTAATTGGTGATATTGAAATCTTCAATGAAGAATTTGGTGAAACCTATTTAGGATACGAAAACCATATTGGTAGAACGTATCTTGGTAAAAATATGAAACCACTCGGTAAAGTTGTAAAAGGATACGGAAATAACGAAGAAGATCATGTCGAAGGATGTCATTATAAAAATGTATTTTGCTCATACTTCCACGGTCCCATCTTAGTCAGAAACCAACACTTGGCTGACCGTATCATTGAAGCAGCTGCCCAGCGACAACGTTCAAAAAATGTATAAATAATAAGACCCGTGTAACAAAAATGTTACACGGGTTATTTTTTCTCTAAAAATCACTTTGCATTAGGATAAACAGAAATTGGACGTCCTTCTTTTTTCCATTGTGCAAATTCTGCTGCAGCCGTAAATAATACGTCTGTTGAAGAGTTCAATGCTGTCTCACAAGAATCTTGTAGCACACCGATAATGAACCCTACTCCAACAACTTGCATTGCGATATCATTTGAAATACCGAATAAGCTACAAGCTACAGGGATTAATAAAAGGGAGCCCCCAGCAACACCTGAAGCGCCACAAGCTGCAATCGTTGAAAGGACACTTAGAATTAATGCAGTTAAGAAATCCACTTGAATCCCTAATGTATTCACGGCTGCTAACGTTAGAACTGTAATTGTAATTGCAGCCCCAGCCATGTTAATTGTAGCTCCAAGCGGAATCGATACGGAGTAACTATCTTCGTCTAACCCTAAGTCTTTACATAGTTGCATATTCACTGGAATATTTGCTGCAGAACTACGAACAAAGAATGCTGTTACTCCACTTTCTTTCAAACAACGAAATACGAGCGGAAATGGATTTTCACGAATCATGAAGTACACAATCGCTGGGTTTACAACCAAAGCAACGAAGAACATACTTCCTATAAGAACAAGGATTAATCCACCATAGTTTGCGAATACTCCTACTCCATTTTCAGATACTGTCGTAAATACGAGTCCCATAATACCAATTGGTGCAAAACTAATCACAATTTTAACGACGTGACTTGTCGCATCCGCTACTTGGCCTAAAATATTTTTTACAGATTCATCTGCTTTTCTAAATGCCATCCCGAATAATACTGCCCAAGAAAGGATACCAATGTAGTTACCGGAAATAATTGCATTGACTGGATTATCAACAATTTTTAAAATGAGTGATTGTAACACTGATGCGATTCCTTCTGGTGCAGTTACTTCTGTTGCACTTTCTCCAAGTGTCAATGTGATTGGAAAGGCAAAACTTGCGATTACTCCGATTAGAGCTGCGGCAAATGTACCGAATAAATATAAAATTACGATGGATTTCATATTTGTTTCATGACCGTCTTTATGCTGTGCGAGTGCACTCATAACGATGAAGAAAACAAGTAATGGTGCAATTGCCTTTAATGCATTTACAAATACTGTTCCTAGTATTCCAAAAACTGTAAACTGTGGCAGAGTGATTCCAAGTAAAATCCCAACTCCCATCCCGATAATAATTCGATTGATTAAACTTAAACTTTTAATTTTATCTACAAACTGCTTCATACCTTCCCTCTATTCTCTTTCAATATAGCGACTATAATACACAAGTTAAAGTGATTCTGTCAATTGTTTTCCACACATTAAGAACATTTGCTTTTGTTTGGAAGACACTTTTGCTCATCTATTATCTTCTTAACGATAACAATTATACGCGTTTTTTGGGTTAAAATCTAGGTTATAAAAGAATCCACTGAATAGAAAACAAATAGGTCCATAAAGCACTTATACTAATAAAAGGAGTAAACGGAATTTTAGCACGAAGAACTGTATTTCTGGTAAAAAATAACCAAATAATAGCAACTCCACCACCAATAACAAAAGAAAGTAGGCCAATATAAAGAATCTGATTTACTGAGAAATAAGCACCCAACGCAGTAAGATAGTAAACATCTCCCATTCCAAAAACTTCTTCCTTCCAGAGCCATTTCCCACCAAAATAAACAATCATGTAGAATATAAAACCGATTGTCATTGAAACGAATGAAGCCTCTATCATCTCTACTCTTTGAATAAAGCCAACACACCATAAAATGATGAGAATTCTTAAATCCACTTCATACGAATCTACGTCCATTAGCGCTATCAAAATACAAACGCAACAGAAAAAATAACCAATCCACTCTGTCGGCCCCTTCAAGCAGGCTACTAAAATAAATATTAGAGAAAAGAGTACTTCTACTAAGAAGTAGCGAATAGATATCCTTTTCTTACAATAACGGCACTTCCCTTTTAAGTGTAAAAATGAAACTAATGGAATTAAATCAACCGCTCTTAATGAATGTCGACAATGGGGACAATACGATCGCCCATGAATAAAACCTTCTCCTTTACTAAGTCTCACACTGACAACGTTCGTAAAACTACCCATAATTGCACCTAATACACCCATCCATAAATACAGCATAAAAAAACCTCCCTTACTAAACATTACGTTTTGTAAGAGAGATTTGGTTTTATTTTTCTTCAGTGATAACGACTTCGACGGTTTCTTCTACTGCCTCTTCTGGAGTGTAATACAAACCAGAATATTCTTTGTACCAAGCAAAGAAGTGTGTTACAAATACTTTAACTACTGCATAAACAGGTACTGCAATTAACAATCCAGTTAGTCCATACATTTTACCAGCAGCTAATAAGATTACTATAATCGTTACTGGATGCATCTTCAATGAAGAGCCGAGGATTAATGGTTGTAATAAACGGCTTTGGGTTAATTGCTCAATAACATATATTAATAACACTTGTAAGGCTAGTGAGGGATTTGTTACGAAGGCAATGATAAGAGCAATAGTTAATCCAATAATAGAACCGATGTACGGAATAATTGTTAATAATCCGGCAATCATCCCAATTGTGACCCCATATGGTAATGCAATGATTGAATACCCAATCATATATATCACACCAACGCAAGTAGCTACTAGGATTTGTCCACGAATGTATGAGCTAACTTGTTGATTCATTTCATGTAACATCACGCTAATTTTATGACGTGAACGAGTCGGGAATAATCGTGTAATCGAAGGAATGACTTTATTTCCATCTTTCAATAAATAATAAAGAATAACAGGCATTGTCATCAGTGTAATAACGATATCCCCTACGATTCCAAATACACTACCAATACCACTAAACGTTAGATTTAAGACACTATTTAGTCGATCTGTTAACGATTGGATAAAATCCATATTAATTGTATTAAATTGTTCCTGCAGCGCAGCGAACCAACTTGATTGCATAAATGTTTCAACTTGATCACTAATGATTTGATAGTAAAACGGTAATTGTGATACCAAATCGAGTAATTGCTTTTGAATAATCGGCACAAGGCTTGTTACCGCCATGATAAATAGGAAAATAACTCCTAACATCACCGCTAAAATTGCAATACCCTTTGGTACTTTTTTACTCACTAAAAAATCATAAACGGGTTTTACTAAGTAGTAAACCACTGCCCCGCAAGCAACAGGTACTCCGATTGCTGAAATAAATCCTTTAATCGGATTAAATAAATACGATGTTTGCGAGAATAGAATCAAGTTAACAAGGAGCAATAATAAAATAAGTAATCCTGTCACTAATTGATTATCTAAAAACCATTTCCAAAACCATGTCTTCCCTTGGTTTTCAGGTCTATTATCCATAAAATTCCTCCTTATCACACTTTCCTCTAGTGTATCATATTTTTAGCCGCTATGATTAACATTTGATTAGATTTTAGAAAAAATTGTATAATTATTTTATCTTGTGATTCGGAGGGAATCGTATGAAAGAAAAATTTTATTTAGGAACCTATACAAAACGCGATAGTAAAGGAGTCTACTCTGTCCTCCTTAATAAAGAAACAGAGACGCTAGAAGCTCTCACACTAGAAGCATCTATCGATAATCCAACTTACCTATCCTATTCAAAAGTCGACCACTTATTATTTGCTGTTGGCAAAGGTGAAGAACTATGCGGAATATCAGCACAGGATGCACAATTTTCCCCATTAGTCCCTTTAGCGAATTACGACGACCAACAAGCGGTCCCTTGCTATATTCGTTATCACGAAAAAACTGGAGATGTTTTGACAGCCAATTATCACGGAGGATTCGTGGAATTATACCACTATGATAAAGATGCGAATGCTTTTACTTTCGTAGATAAAAAAATCCACACTGGGTCAAGCATCCATGCAAACCAAACTTCTCCACACGTTCACTACACAGATTTCACACCAGATGAAAAATGGATTGTTGTTTGCGATCTCGGAATCGATACTGTATTTACGTATAAACGTACAGAAACTGGATTAGAGAAGGTTGCACAATATCAGACGAAAGCAGGTAGTGGCCCTCGCCATGTAACCTTCCATCCAACACTTCCTATCGCTTATCTGATTTGCGAACTGGATGCTACAGTTGAAGTGCTCTCTTACGATAAAGAAAATGGGACATTTACGAACCTAGACAAGATTGCCTTAACAACTAAAGACCAACAAGCATGGGGTGGCGCTATTCATATCACTCGAAACGGACGTTTTGTGTATGCCTCAAACCGTGGTTTTGACGCGATATACACGTTCTCAGTCGATTCAACTAACGGACTACTGACTCTGGTACAAACAACCGACAGTTATGGTTTAGTTCCACGTGATTTTCATTTAAGTAGTGATGAAGCTTATATCGTTGTTGGACACCAAGAATCAGATAATTTAACATTATTCAAGCGCAACTTAGAAACCGGCGAACTCACACTTCTTCAAAAAGATTTCTATGCACCAGAAGTTGTTTGCGTCGTTCCGCAGTAAAAATTTACAGCCTCTTCTGGCACTGACCCCCGTAAATGAGAATTAAATAAAAACACCTCCAAGTTGGATTTGGTACAATAT
>ENA-OWLZ01000006-OWLZ01000006.1-metagenome-genome-assembly--contig:-NODE-6-length-52427-cov-14.074754_pt1 | contig 52427 bp, 54 predicted proteins | sample MGYA00245341_ERZ651117 | MGnify/ENA primary metagenome ERZ651117 (study PRJEB26857, sample SAMEA4031763) | metagenome | biome: human; feature: oral; material: saliva | place: Philippines | collected 2014 | study... | reverse complement strand
TGCCTGCGTCTTTGACCGCTAGGTCGCTAGCTGCAAGAGCTTGAGCGATAGTGTTCTTGGCTTCCTCATGGTCAGAAGCCAACAGTACAGTTGTCTGTAGGAAGTTTAAATACCAGAAAACTTCGTTTGGTCGCTTTTTTATTAATTTAAACCATTTATTTAAATAGCTTAATAGTAAAGATTTTCAAAAATCGAAATCTTTTTGTCCCAAACTCATTTCTATTTTTCATCCAATAAGTTGACAAATTTTACCTCTATTGCCAAGCTCATTAATCTAGAACTGCAAAGCCACCTGTCCAAGAAACTTGTTCTCTCGCTGCTAAGCTGATTTGTAAAAAGCCCATGGCTTCTAATTCACGAGCGCGTTTCAAACTACCTGCATCTTTGACACGAAGGTCACTTCCAGACAAAACTTCTTCAATTTTTGCCTTGGCATCAGCATGATCTGAGGCTAGTAAAACCGTCGTCATAGCTTGATCTGCTACTTTTCCTGTCGCTAAGCTTGCTCCAAAGGTCGTGTTAAATCCTTTCACAACAAAACTAGTTGGCAATTTTTCTTGAATCAGTGCAGCCGCTGAAGAATCAGCTGGAACTACTAGGTCATCAAAGGTATCAAAATTAACTGGATTGCTAATATCAATTATAATTTTTCCTGCCAATTGGCTAGCATAAGTTGAAAGAATGCCCTCAATTGCCCCATAAGGGACTGCCAAGACAACAATCTCCCCAAAAGAAGCTGCTTCTTGGTCTTTTGTAATGAAATTAACTGTATTGCCAGCTTTTTCAAAACGACTAGCAATTGCCTGTCCCATATTTCCTTGTCCAAAAATTGTGATTTGTGCCATTGTATTTCTCCTATTTAATAAATTCAAATGTGCCTGAATGCGTCAATGTTTGTCGTTGTCCAAAGGCTTCTGGATCATTCCAAGACATGAACGCCCAAACTGTCCCTTCTGCAAGATTGATATGATGTGTGATAGAATTTCCAGTTGACTCAATCCAGCTAACACTGATAAGGTCATCTGTCAATTCCTTTGTATAAATTTTATCTGTCTCACTTCCCAAGCCATCTTCAGCAAGGCTAGTCCAAGTCATCTTATTGTCTGCCAAGTATTCTAATTGAAATTGAAACCCTGTTTCAAAACGTACTACAGCTGTTCTACCTTCAAGTTTCATCTGCTTTTACTCCCTTTCATTACTTAATTGGAAACATGGCATTGCCATTCACTGCTTCGCTAGCTGGAACCTCTTCTTGCATGACATCCCAATGTTCAATAAATTTTCCATCTTCAACACGGAAATAATCTACTGCAATCATTGTTTTTCCAAACCAGTTTGAATAGCGACCATGCACTGCAACGATATTACCTTCTTCCATAGCAATACCTGGTTCATAAGAAATTTGATTGTCTTCTGATGTGATAAATCCACGAAGGACATCCAAACCATTTGGCATGCTTGGGTTGTGTTGGATCATATCGTCTTTCCAAAAAGTTTCAACTTTTTCAAGATCTTTTTCGTTAAATACTGCGTTAAGATAGTTAATAGCTTGTTCTTTAAGTGTTGACATCGTTATTCACCTCTAAAAATATTTTTTGATTAAGAAGTTCATCCTCAACCTTGACTTTATTTTACATCAGTAGTGATAAATTGTAAAATATAATGCTCAAAAAACTCATAGAGTTCAACCTCGTGTAAACTGTAAGTAACCACACTGACCAGAACACAGGAAAATTCTATGAGCTACCACCACCTTACCATAACTGAACGAATTAAGATAGAAACTTACCTAGAATTAAGTCTCAAACCAATCCAAATAGCTAGAAAATTAGGCGTTCCCAAATCAACCCTTTCAAGAGAATTAAGGTGTTGTAATGACACTTACTCTGCACAAGCAGCACAAACACACAATGAACAATTGGCGAAGCAGAAGGGAAGAAAAGCGAGTTGGACTCCTGAACTGAAGCAGGAAATCGAAGAACGATTACAATCCTCATGGTCTCCAGAACAAATTTGTAGTCGTTATCAACTTGAAAATAGGTCCATGGTGTCCTTCTAAAACCCAATTTGTAAAATTAAGCTAGAAAAAAGAATTCCGTATGTTTGATACGGAATGCTTCAATAAATTTAAATAAGTTTTAACGTTTTGAGGCTAGGGCTTCGCCCGGCGCATCCTTATCCGTACGTCACTTCGTTCCTACGGCTCCTGGCTAGGGCTCCGCCCTTCGCATCCATGGCTGTAAGTTGCTAAAGCAACAACACCCATGTAAAATTGCGACCGCCAATTCTCTACAAAGAAAAAGCACCCCAATAAATGGGATGCTTTGAATAAGTCTTCGCAATAGAACGATATTAACGTTTAGAGAATTGAGAAGCTTTACGAGCTTTCTTAAGACCTGGTTTTTTACGTTCTTTCATACGTGGGTCACGTGTTAATAAGCCAGCAGCTTTTAACACTCCACGGAAGTCAGGGTCAACTGTTAATAATGCACGAGCGATTCCGTGACGGATAGCTCCTGATTGACCTGTGAATCCACCACCGTTAACGTTCACTAAAACATCGTATGAACCTAAAGTTTCAGTTAAGTTTAAAGGTTGTTTGATTACTTCGTGTAAGTAAGCAAATGGGATGTATTCTTCGATTGATTTTTTGTTAATTGTAATGTTTCCTGTCCCTGGTACTAAGATAACACGGGCAGTTGAGTTTTTACGGCGTCCAGTGCCGCGGTATTGTGCTTGAGCCAATGCTTTTTCCTCCTTAGATTAGTGATTGGATGTCTACTGCTACTGGTTGTTGTGCAGCATGTGGATGTTCAGCTCCACCGTAAACATGTAATTTAGTAAATTGACGACGACCTAATGAGTTCTTAGGTAACATGCCTTTGATTGATAATTCAACTAATTTACGAGAGTTGTTAGCACGTAATTCACCAGCTGTACGAGCAGTCAATCCACCAGGGTGGTTTGAGTGGTGATAGTAAACTTTATCAGTTGCTTTTTTACCTGTTAAGGCAACTTTGTCAGCGTTGATGATGATTACGAAATCACCTGTATCAACGTTAGGTGTAAATGTTGGTTTGTTTTTTCCACGTAAAATGCTTGCTGCAACAGCTGAAAGACGTCCTAATGGCACATCAGTAGCGTCGATAACAACCCAGTTACGTTCTGTAGTGCTAGCTTTTGCCATGTATGTTGTACGCACGATTGTTTCCTCCAATTTCTTTCTTGGTATTCTTCACATTGAGTTTAACGGGGCTCAAATGTGGATCTATTATCTAGAAAATAAAATTATTTTGCTAATGCTTCTTTAGCTTTGTCTGCTAATACTGTGAAAGCAGCTGCATCGTTAACTGCTAAGTCAGCTAACATTTTGCGGTTCATTTCGATACCAGCTAATTTTAAGCCGTGCATTAATTTGCTGTAGCTTAATCCGTTTAAACGAGCTGCCGCATTGATACGTGCGATCCATAATTTACGGAAGTCACGTTTCTTTTGACGACGGTCACGGTAAGCATACATATATGATTTCATGACTGCTTGTTTAGCTGTTTTAAATAATTTTGATTTCGCTCCGTAGTAACCTTTTGCTAATTTTAAAACGCGGTTACGACGACGACGAGTAACTGTTCCACCTTTAACACGTGGCATAATTAATTCCTCCTTGGTCTATCAGTCTCTTGCGACTGTTTGAAAATGTAATAGTTTGCGTGCTGAATTAACGCATTTGACTTAATTGTTGTTTAATACGTTTGATGTCAGTAGCGTGAACCATTGTTTGTTTACGCAAGTGACGACGTTGTTTTTTAGTTTTGCCATGGAAACGGTGGCTTGTGAAGGCTTGAGAACGTTTTAATCCTCCACCACCTGTACGTTTGAAACGTTTAGCTGAACCACGGTGTGTTTTTTGTTTTGGCATGAGACTTTCCTCCTGTTACTTTTTTACTTATCATTCTTAGGTGCTAACATCAAGAACATGCTTCGTCCGTCCATTTTAGCCGTTTGTTCAACTGTCGCGATTTCAGAAACTTGTTCTGCTAAACGCTCGAGAACTTTTTGACCAATCTCTTTATGAGTAATGGCACGACCTTTGAATCGAATGCTTGCTTTGACTTTATCACCTTTTTCAAGGAACTTGATCGCCGCTTTTAACTTCGTATTAAAGTCGTTCTCATCAATTGTAGGGCTTAGACGCACTTCTTTGATATTGATGACTTTTTGATTTTTGCGAGCTTCTCGTTCTTTTTTCTGTTGTTCAAAGCGATACTTACCATAATCCATGATTCTGGCAACTGGCGGTTTTGCGTTTGGCGAAACTAATACTAAATCTAGTCCAGCTTGTTCTGCTAAACGTAAAGCATCGTTTTTCGTTTGAACACCAATTTGTTCACCGTTATTGTCAATAACACGTAACTCACGAGCGCGAATTCCATCATTGACCATCATATCTTTTGCTATGATATTCACCTCCAAGAAATTTTGAGAGAAAAAAAGCAAAAAAGCAACGGAAGTAATAGAATACTCCCGCTGCCAATGTCTTTTTAAAACTTGAACATTTCCTATCAGCCCAAGGACTCTTGTCAACTTAGGCGAGAAGCGGGATGCTTCTGCTTGTTTTCTCAACTCCAATAGTCTACCAAATAATAGAGAATCTGTCAACACATATCCCTTTACAGGTCACTTTTCATTTTTTCCTTTTAGTAGAATACAGTATTCCCTCAAATTCGTCAACAAATCTACTCTATTTTGAGTGAAATTTTCCCTGTAGTATTTCTATTTTGAATATTCCTCAAACCAGTCTGTAATAGCTTTTAGACGTGCTTGACGAAGGTTTGGTAATCCTTGGCGAGATAGTCCATGACTAGACTGAGGGAATAGAATCATTTTTGTTGGCACATTGTTTTTACGCATGGCCATATACATTTGCTCCCCTTGTTCTTGTGGGCAACGTAAGTCACTTTGTCCGTGTAAGACAAGTAATGGCGTCTTCGCGTTTTTCGCATGAGCTACTGGTGACATTTCCCATAAGCGTTGTGGGTTATTGATATCATCCAGCAATTGTTTTTCTACGAAGAATGGGCCGATGTCGCTTGTGCCGTAGAAGCTAATCCAGTTGCTGATGGAGCGTTGTGTAACGGCAGCACGGAAGCGGTCAGTATGCGTTACGATCCAATTTGTCATGAATCCGCCGTAGCTTCCTCCTGCAACGTATAATTGGTCCGCATCGACTTCAGGGTGTGTTTCTAAGATATAGTCTACCCCCATCATTAAGTCATCAAAATCATGGTTCCCATAGTCGCCAAGAATACTCTTCACGAAGTCTTGTCCGTAAGTGTTACTTCCGCGTGGGTTAATCATAATCACGCCGTAGCCTTTTGCAGCGAGTGCTTGCATTTCATGGAAGAAACTTTCGCCGTAAGCCACTTGTGGTCCACCGTGAACATAGAGAATCGCCGGATGTTTATCCGCTTTTTCGACTGGTGGCATGTACCATCCGTGGATATCCCAGTTGTCGTACCCTTTATAGGTGAAGCGTTCACGTGTTGTAACGATGTGCTCTCTTAAGTACGCTTCGTTTGGATTGTAAAGGTCTGTGATTTCTCCTGTTGTTAAGTTTAAGCGTGCTAGTACGCTTGGTACCGTTGTGGTTGAGTACGTGATAAGCAGTTCGTCTTTGGAGATGATTGCCGCTCCTGTTAGATGTAAGAGTTCATCGAAGATTTTTTCCACTCGTCCGTCTACATACAAACGGTAAAGAACGGTTTTGCCCTCAACGCTTGCGCAGGATAAGAAACTTTCTTCGTCAAACCATTGTGGCTCAACTCCTGTCACGGCTTGTTGGAAATCCGCCACGAGCCAGTCGCCCCATTCCACATCAAGATCTGAGGTTAAGTTTAAAATATGCCCTTCTGTAGTTGGAGTGCTATCGAAGTTCACGATTAGGTCTGCTTGCGTCACGAATCCGTGTTCTCCTGAACTATATTGTAGGACTGCTCCGTCTTTTGCATCTAAGACATAACGATAAGACTCGTCTGTTCCAGCTTCAAGAATCGGATGAATGTCGCCTGTTGTCACATCCACGTAGCATGCTTCTGCACTGTCTAATGTCCAGCGAACGTTTGATAAATCGCGGTCCACTACAAGTGTTGTTCCATGATGTAATACATCGCGAAGACCGATGGATTCTTTTGATTCAAATAATGTTGTTACTTCTTTTGAATCAAGTTCTACTTTTTTGATTTGTGTAACTTCGTCGTTTGGTAAGAAGGTTCCACCGTCAAAACGATACGTTGTTTTTTCCACAACAATTGGTTGAGGGAATTCTTCCTTCTTCTCTTCTTCCTCTGGTTTTGTTGTTTGGAAGACAATCGACCCACTATCTTTTGCCCACACATAGCTAGACACGCCTTTTTTCTCTTCTGTTATGGCGATGGCTTTCCCACCATGGACCGACTGGATTTTTAGTTGTGGAGTCTTTTCTTCTCCTGCATTGCTAATAAAGCTAATCCATTTTCCATCTGGAGAGACTTTCAGCGATGAATTCACTGTCCCTTCGTCCCCATACGCCACGTTGCCGTCAGCCGTGTACTTATAGATGGCTGTCTCGTACGTATTTTTCTTTTCGTTCATTTTTGTTTCTGTAAAAAAGAAAGCATCTCCTGCCACAACAGGTTGCCCTACATTTTTCAACTTGAATAAATCTTTTTGTTCAATTTTCTTCATTCAAATCACTCCTTTTCAGTGTGTACCTTTCTAGTCTACTCTCATAATGAAAGTTTTGCAACGTCAAAAAAGCGTGACACTAGGAATTCTAGTCTCACGCTTTGTGTTTAGTATCAATTATGCTTCTTGCTCTTCATCTTTTTTACGAGATGTAGCTACTAAACCTACTGATGCTAGGATACTTAATGCTGCTGCACTAAATACTCCGAATTCATCGCTTGTACCAGTATTTGGTAATTCTTGTTGTGGTTTAGCTGGTTCTGGTGTTGTTGTAGTTGGTTCAACTTCTGCTGGTTTAGCAGGAGCTGGTGTAACTGTTGCAACATAGTTTGCTTTCACGACTGTACCATTCACGTCTACACGTTGAATTGTTACAGTTGGAGCAACACCAGTAAAGTTTGGTTCTGGAACGAATGTAATTGTTCCGTCTGGAGCTACTGTGAATGTTCCTACACCAGGAATTACTTTAGTAGTTGATCCATCTTCGAATGTTGCAGGTACTGTGTCATCAAGTGGCACTTCAGAGTCACCTTCAGTGAATTTAGGTTTCGCTGTTTGTGTCTTACCTTGAACATCAGTTGTTTCTGCATCTTCAGCTGTTGGAGTTACTGGAGTCACTGTTGGTGTGTAAGTCGCTGTTACTGGAGTTCCGTTTGCGTCTTTTACTTGAACAGTAATTCCATCTGGAGTTCCAACGAAGTCTTTATTTGGTGTGAATGTTACTTCACCTGTTAATGGGTCGATTGTATACGTACCCACTTGTTTACCATCTTTCATTGCTGGTAATTCAGTTGCGTCTGTTGGTTCGCCTGTAGCTGGGTCAATGAATTTAGCTGGTTGATCAGCGTTAATTGTGATTGGGGCTACTGGATCACCTTCAGTAAACTTAGGTGTTTCTTTTTGAACTTGTCCTTGTTTACCTGTTGATGTCACATCTTCAGCTGTTGGAGTTACTGGAGTCACTGTTGGTGTGTAAGTCGCTGTTACTGGAGTTCCGTTTGCGTCTTTTACTTGAACAGTAATTCCATCTGGAGTTCCAACGAAGTCTTTATTTGGTGTGAATGTTACTTCACCTGTTAATGGGTCGATTGTATACGTACCCACTTGTTTACCATCTTTCATTGCTGGTAATTCAGTTGCGTCTGTTGGTTCGCCTGTAGCTGGGTCAATGAATTTAGCTGGTTGATCAGCGTTAATTGTGATTGGGGCTACTGGATCACCTTCAGTAAACTTAGGTGTTTCTTTTTGAACTTGTCCTTGTTTACCTGTTGATTCTACATCTTCAGCTGTTGGAGTTACTGGAGTCACTGTTGGTGTGTAAGTCGCTGTTGCTGGAGTTCCATTTGCATCTTTTGCTTGAACAGTAATTGCATCTGGAGTTCCGACGAAATCTTTGTTTGGTGTGAATGTCACTTTACCAGTCGCTGGGTCAATTGTGTACGTACCTACTTGTTTACCATCTTTCATTGCTGGTAATTCAGTCGCGTCTGTTGGTTCACCTGTTTCTGGGTCGATGAATTTCGCTGGATTTTCAGCGCTCACAACCATAGGAACTTTTTCTTCAGCTCCATCTTGTTGTTTGAATGTTACTGTTTCAGATTGTGGTTGTCCTTGTTTACCAGTTGTTTCTTTGTTTTCACCTACTGGAGTTACAGGAATTACAGTTGGAGTATATTTAACACCCGCTAATGCACGCCCAGAAGCTTCATCTACAACTTGGATTAAGATTGGATCTGGAGTTCCGACGAAATCTTTGTTTGGTGTGAATTTCACAGTTCCGTTAATAGGATCAATTTCGTATACGCCGACAACTTTCCCATCTTTCATCGCTGGAGCTGTATTTCCTAGGTTAGAACCAGTTTCAGGATCCACAATAACCATTGGTGTTGCTGCAGAAGGTTTTACTTCTCCTGCTCCATTTGTGAATGTAAGCTGTTTGTTATGTTCTAATCCTTGCAAATCTTCTGAAGTCACTTCATCTGACAACGGAATTACTGTTGGAATGTAACGACCATCCATTGTATTTGTTTGGTCACTGATGACAGGTTGAGAATTATCTTTTGTATTCCAACCAGTATCTACACCATTGTTATCAAGACGACGGATTGTAATCCCTTTTGCAGTTCCGACAAAACTATCTTCTGGAATGAATTCCACTTTAACATCTTTACCAACGCCTGTCACACGGTATTTACCTTCACCTGCTACTACATAAAATCCTTCATCGTCTAAAGCCACTTTGTTGCCTTGTTCGTCAACGATAAATGGTTCTACTGTTTCATCAATCACTGCATCTTCAGATCTTGAGTAACGTTGTTTACCTTGAGCTGTGAATTCTACTATTGCAGTTTGTTTTACACCTTGTAGATTTTCAGTTTCTTTCTTACTTCCTTTTGGTGGGAAGATTACTTGTGTTTCAAAATCTTCTACTTCCCCTGACATTGACATCCCTGTTGGACTTTCAATATCTGGAGAATGAGTAGATACTCGAACACGCACGCCTAATTTATCTAATTGTAAATCACTTAAGACTGGTCCATTATTAAATTCTAGTGTTACATTACCATCTTTTGTAATTGTAGCTTTTTCAGAGCGTTCGTTATCATCAAATTTACCATTTTGGTTAAAGTCAACCCAACCATATAGGTAAGCTTCAGGAGCTCCACCAGTATTTGCTTGTACAGTTAATGTGTAGTTCCCTGGACGTGTACGTTCTATGGCAATCATTCCAATTGTGTTGCCTTTTAAGTCTGTTGGTAAGATTTGGTCGATACCTTCATCGCCTGTACCATCCTTATCGTCACCTTTCCAGTCTGAACGTTCTAAGTTTTCATCCATATCTGGACGAGTATCTCCAAGGTATGGTTGGGCAACTGCCGAACCATTAACACCATTGATTTGGCTAATGGCATGTGTCGCCATTCCGTATGAATCTGGAGTATCTCCTTCATCTAATGGTAAGAACCCAAACATTGCTGATTGTTTACCAGAAGACGCAATATAGATTCCAACTTCTGAAGCTCCACGTGTCATCACGATCGGTACAGAAACCTTACTTGAAGAAATGTTAGGACCAAATACACCCGTTCCTAACCCACCTGTCTTCAAGTCTAGGTTTCCAAAGTATTTCCACGCTACGTTCTTACCTGCTTCTTGGACACCTGTTGCATTACGTAAAAGTTCTAAGTTTTGACCAGTGATATTAGTACCTTCCACATTAACTGGTTTTGAACGACTATAACCATTTGCTGGATCAAATAAGTGATGTGTATCTTGAGGAACGAATGTTGTTGTACTGTTTCCTTTTGGCCATTCCGCAATATGTTGCCAACCCGTACCGTTTGTAGTAAAGAATACTAACTCACCTGGATTAGCTGACTCACCATCGACTGTGACAATCGCTGGTTTAACTGCTTTTCCATTATAAGTCGCTGAAATTTCAAATTGAATACCGATGTTTCCACCGTTGAATTCTGAAGAAATCGTAGTTTTTTTATTACCAGTATTAATGCCTGCTTGACGAATTTCAGTCCATCTATTTTGTGCCTCCGCAATTACTTTTGCTTCTTCTCCATTCTTAAAAGCAGCGTTTGTTCTTGGATCAATAGTAGTATTGATATATCCATTCTTGGCATTTGGATCGTAAGTTGCTTTTTCTTCCTCAGTAGCGCCTTGCTTTTCCATACGATTTTTATACAGTTCAGTCGCTTGGAACGGTTTTAAAGATTTAACTTTAATTTTTACAATATAACCAGGCATTACTTCTTTTGTATATGTTGCACCAACTTTAAGGGCTAAGTTACCATCAGATGTTGTAGTTGTTCCAGTCCAGTTCGCAGTATCACCAAAGTCTAACCAAGAGACTTGTTTTAATAATTGTTCTGCCAAGATTTTTGGTGTGAAACCTGGTTTTTCAACTATTGGAGTAGCAGTTGCATCTACAACGTCTTCTCCAATAGTGTTATCACTAGCTGCTGCTTCACCTTCAGCAAGTGCTCGTCTTGTACGAGTACGTGGTTCGTTTTCTTCAGCTACTGTCGTTTCTTCTTTCTTCTCTGGAGCAGCTGTTGTTTCTTCTGTCTTTTCAGATGCAGCTGTTGTTTCTTCTTTCTTCTCAGCTGTCGCAGTTGTTTCTTCAGGAGTTACTCCTTCAGCTGCAGTTGTTGTTTCTGCTTTTTCTACAGCAACTTCGTAAACTGCTTTGTCGTCTTCGACAGTATCTTTCTTCTCTTCTGCAGGTTTTGCAGTTGTTTCTGCTGCTGTTGCTTCAACAGTGTCCGCATGCGCAATCGTTTGTCCTTGTACAAACATAAAGCCTAATGCTACAGCTACAGATGCTGTACCCATGCTTAATTTCTTGATTGCGTAACGAGTTACTTTAGAACCATTTTTACGATCATTCATTTGAATATTTTTTGAACTAAACATCTTCTACCTCTTTTCTTTTTTCTAATTTACTACTTCGATCATTTGTGAATTTTCACTGAAAAGGAAATATTTTCACCATTATCCAGCTAAAAATATTACCATATCTAATCGTATTTTCCAACAATTTCTACTCAAATCTCATTACAATCACATTACATTTTCCTTGTGAATTGATTACTCAAAATTCTGACAATTCAATTGTGGACAAAATGTGAATACCGCATCTAGTGTTTTCATTTGTTTTCATTATATCCACTGTGGTTTTTCCTAAAATTAGTACAGACATTTTTCTAAACTGATACAGATTCTACTTTTGTTTTCTTCTTAACCGCTCTTTTTTCCTTCTACTCTTTTTCTTTATTTTTAAAATTATGACTACAATGAATAGAACTCCTAATAATCCAAACCAAACTATAAATGGAACTCTCAATAAGAAATGAAGTACTCCTTTGAGAATTTGCTTAGGCGTTTGTTCTTCTAGTTGAGTGGTTTCAATATACGTTGACTCCACGGCATCATTGGCTGCTGGCTCTACTGTTACTGCGTACTCTTTATCATACAGCGTACCATATGGCGTTTGGACTTTTAATATATTTCCTTCTAGTGCATACACAGGTTCTTTCCCTTTTTCTACGTATACATCAACCGCATGCTCTACTGTTACTTTTTGACCATCGATTGTTTGAGTCCCTGGATTGAATACTGTCTTATGCTCGAAGTTCTTAAAAACATATTGCAATAATGCATTCCCGATTTTATGACGATTATATTCCCCATGATGATTTGCAAATTGTCCAACCCCTAGAATTACTTCAACCAGCTCTACTCCATCTTGTTTGTAGATTCCGATATAATTAAATCCATCTCTTTCGCTCGTTCCTGTTTTCAATCCAACGATTCCAGGAAAAGCCACTAAATCCCCTTCTAGAGAATGGTTTGTATTCGTAATTGTTTTTGCATAAGGGGTCCCACTCATTACAGTGAGCTCTTTATTTTTAGTAATTTCTGTGATTTCCGGATGTGCCTTCAGCATCTCAACTACCATTTTTGCTAAATCTCTAGCAGTTGATTGGTTCGTCTCATTGGATGGATATCGTTGTACTGTATACAAGCCCTCAAAATCTTGCGTAACCGCACCTGAAGCTCCAACGAATTTTGTATTTGTCATCCCCAGTTCTTGTGCCTTTTGATTGATTAAATCTACATAATCATCCGCATTTGGATTGATTAAGTTCGCTAACATTAACACTGCTGCATTGGATGAAGGTAGTAGCGCCATCTTAACTAGCTCACTAACTGGATACTCCACTCCTGCTACAATGGGCGAATTGCTAAGGTTTGTTAAACTCGATATCGCTTGGTCGTTCTTTGTCGCAACGACTTTATCCTCTAGATGTAGTTTCCCACTTTTAATCGCGTCATACACAAAAAAGATCGTCATCAGTTTGCTAAGACTTGCAGGATCCACCACTCTATCTGGATTCTCTTGCCATAAAATTTCACCATTAGTTAGATTAACCACCATGGATGATTTGGGCGTATCCTCCTGCGAAACACTATAACCTTCTTCTTGCATGATTTTAATAATGGATTCTTGTGCATACGTTGTAGTAATCGGAGTCATGATTCCTGTAAGAAGGACACAACTCAGTACAAATTTCAATAATTTTTTCAATATTTCTCCCCCTATTGTCCTATTCTCATCATATGAAATCCTTTTCAAAAATTCAATGCTTTCCATATTAAAAAATCTTTACATTTCTCCGAAAAATGACTACTCTTAGTACTAGAGGTGACAACATGAGACATTTAACAAAAAGTGCTGTATTTCTTTTCTTTACCAAAGGAAAAAAGGTACTTCTTCAAAAACGAATGAACACTGGATTTATGGACGGCTATTACGACGCAACTGTGAGCGGTCATATTGAAGCCAATGAATCTATTACACAAGCAGCATTACGTGAAACGCATGAAAAAATTGGTTTAGAAATTCCCTCAAGTGCCCTTAACTTCTACACGACGCTTCATATGCATTTTGATGAACATGACTATTTCTATTTTTACTTCCAAGTTGATATCGAAAAACTTCCTCACTTTGATATTCATAACGGTGAACCCGAGAAGATTGAAGAATTCAAATGGTTTTCTCTATCCAAGTTGCCAGAGAAGATTTCAGAGTTTAATAAAGTGGCTCTTGAAAACTATGAAACAGGGAATCCCCTCTCTGAACTGGGGTGGCCCCTCACTCCTGAGAAATGTTCCTGGGCCTATCATTCCCAAAAGATGATGGAGTACCATGACCACGAATGGGGTGTGCCTTGCCACGATGATCAAGCACTCTTTGAACGTCTCACCCTAGAAACAATGCAAGCAGGACTTAGCTGGTCTACAATTCTTAATAAACGCGAGAATTTTCGTGAAGCTTTTGACCAGTTCGATATTCAAACCGTTGCAAACTACGACGAAGCGAAAGTCCAATTTCTTCTTCAAAACGAAGGGATTATTCGCAATCAACTAAAGATTCGTGCCGCTATCGCAAACGCCAAAGCCATTCTGTCCATTCAAGAAAAGGTTGGTAGCTTTGATGCTTTCTGTTGGAGCTTTGTTGACCATAAACCAATTATCAATGAATTCACTACTATGGCAGAAGTCCCAGCCTTTACGCCACTTGCTGAGAGGTTCCGTAAGGCGCTTCTCAAAGAAGGGTTTAAATTTGTGGGTCCAACAATTGTCTACTCCTTTATGCAATCAATTGGTATGGTAAACGACCATTTAACAACTTGTCCGTGTAAATAAAAAATATCGTTATACCGTATACGGTATAACGATATTTTTTTAATCTAATGTTGCTCGACTAAATAAATCTGTCATTTCACTCTCATCGTCACATAACGCTTTAAATCCAATCGCAAACTTCTTCACTGCTTCCACATCTTCTGATCCGATTGAAAACAATCCCGCTTCCAAATCAAATGACAAAACTTCGATTAATTCTGGCATTTTCTCTTCTAGAAAGACAGTTGCTAGAGCATTCCAATCATACCCATTCCCAACGAATCCCTCTTCTTGTCTTGTATCAAACACATTTTGTTTATAATCTTCATTTAACCAGAGCACAAGCGTTGCCCATACATCTTCAGTCCCCTCATCGAACACCATGAGTTTAAAGGGTTCTAATTGTTGATTTAATTCTTCGTATGACATCCCTTAACGATTCCTCCATTCATTTTCCTCTATTCTACTCATCATTACCCCATTTGTCGAGCCTCCCCCATGAGGCGCACACACTCCATCCCCGCACCAGTTCATTGATGAGGGTGTTGAAACAATGGCTATGAACACACCAATGAATTTATTTCACCAAACAGATTCCTCAATTACCATATTTGTAATCAAAAACACGAAGGAATTTCGGAGTCTATAGTGGTAACAATAGCGACAACAACTGATGTGAATTAGGGACTCTTCGAAATTTATTTCGTAGAGTCCCTTTGAAGCTCAGTAGGATTGAGACCTTAGACTCAATCCGGTGTAGCTATTGTCACCACTATGAAGACCTCCGGAATAACACGTAGTGTTTTTGAATAATACCTTTGCACCAACAAAAAACAGGCTCCTTTTTAGGAACCTGTTTGAGTTGAAATTACAACCATTTTGTATAGTCTTCATCATCCATCGCTTCAACACTACCGAGTAGGTACCCGTTTCCGACCTGCGAGAAGAAGTCATGGTTACTTGTACCAGTTGAAATCCCGTTCATCACAATCGGATCCACATCCTCAGCAGTATCCGGGAACAATGGATCGAACCCTAAGTTTTGAAGCGCCTTATTCGCGTTATAACGAATAAACACTTTCACTTTTTCAGTCCAACCAACTTGGTCATAGATAGATTGTGTATACTTCACTTCGTTTTGGTAAAGTTCCAAGCATAAGTTGTATACCCACATCTTCATTTCTTCTTGTTCTTGTTCTGATAATTCGTTGTAGCCTTGTTGGAACTTGTAACCTGTATAAGTTCCGTGAACTGACTCGTCACGAATGATTAACTTGATGATTTCCGCCACGTTGGCAAGCTTGTTATTTCCTAAGTAGTACAATGGTGTAAAGAATCCACTGTAGAATAGGAATGTTTCAAGCATTGTAGAAGCCACTTTCATCTTCAACGCATCTTTACTTTGGTAAATTTCGTTAATCTTTTTCGCTTTGAATTGTAGGAATTCATTATTGTTTGTCCATTCGAAAATATCTTCGATTTCAGCTTTTGTATGCAATGTACTGAAGATTGTTGAATAACTTTTCGCGTGAACAGATTCCATAAATTGAATATTGTTCCAAACCGCTTCTTCGTGTTGAGTGCGCACGTAATCTTTCATTAAGCTTGCACCTTCTTCTGATTGAAGCGTATCTAATAATGTTAATCCACCAAACACTTTACCTACAACATCTTTTTCTGCAGGTGATAAAGTTCTCCAGTCGTCTAAGTCGTTTGATACTGGAATACGTGTATCTAACCAGAATTGCTCCGTTAGTTTTTCCCAAGTTAATTTATCGATCATGTCTTCAACTTGGTTCCAGTCAATCGCTTTATAGTACTCTACTGGTTGTGTAGATTTTTGAGAAAGAATCTCATTGAAATATCGTTTTGTACTCACGAGCTTATGTCCTTTCTTTCGTATTCCCATTAAATGCTGCAGCTTTCGCAAGCATTACTTCCGATTTCATCGTTGTTTTCTGTAAATGTACGTACATAGTAGATTGACTTGATGCCTTTATTCCACGCATAGTTACGTAAAATATTTAAGTCACGTGTTGTCATCTTGTTTGTACGTCCTTCTTTCCATTCATATAATCCTTCAGGAAGTTCTGAACGCATGAAGAGTGTTAAACTCATTCCTTGGTCGATATGTTTTTGAGCCGCCGCGTATACGTCGATGACTTTACGCATATCGATATCGTACGCTGATTTGTAGAATGGTAAAGTGTCATTTGATAAGAATGGAGCTGGGTAATAAGTCTTACCAGTCTTCTTCTCTTGACGTTCTTCAATTAAACGAGTGATTGGGTGTAATGAAGCACTTGTTTCGTTTACGTAGCTGATTGAACCAGTTGGCGCAATGGCTAAACGGTTTTGGTGATATAATCCACCGTTCATCACATCTTCTTTTAATTGTTTCCAATCTTCTACAGTTGGAATTGGAAGTTTTTCAAAGATTTTCTTCACTTTGTCAGATTGAATTTGAACCTCTTCTGCGATATAGCTGTCGAAGTATTCACCTGTTGCGTATTTAGAACGTTCGAAGCCAACGAATGATTGACCGCGTTCTTTAGCAATCTTGTTACTTGCTTTCAATGTGTAGAAGTTCAACATTCTGAAGTATAAATCAGTCGCTTCGATAGACTCAGGTGAGCCGTATTCCATTTGATTTAAGGCAAAGAATGTGTGTAATCCCATCGCTCCAAGACCGATAGTATGAGCTTTGTTATTTCCGTTTTTAACAGTTGGAACGGCATCAATACTTGAGTGGTCTGTTACGAATGTTAACGCACGTACAGCTACATCGATAGAGCGTTCGAAGTCAGGAGATTTCATTAAGTTCACGATGTTTGTTGAACCTAAGTTACAGCTAATATCTGTTCCTAAGTGTTCATACTCTTGAGCATTGTTAATCACTGAAGGTTCTTGAACTTGTAGGATTTCAGAACATAAATTACTCATGATAATCTTTCCATCAATTGGGTTTACACGGTTTGCTGTATCGATGTTCACCACATATGGATATCCAGATTCTTGTTGTAATTTACTAATTTCATTTTCTAAGTCACGCGCACGTAATTTAGATTTGCGGATTTCAGGGTTGTTTACCATGTTGTCATATTCTTTAGTGATGTCCACATATGAGAATGGCACGCCGTAAATACGTTCCACATCGTATGGACTGAATAAGTACATAATATCGTCATTTTTGATTAATTCATAGAATTTATCTGGAACAACAAGACCTAGTGATAATGTCTTCACACGCACTTTTTCATCCGCATTTTCTTTTTTCGTAGATAAGAACGATACGATATCTGGGTGGAATACGTTTAAGTAAACCGCACCGGCACCGTTACGTTGACCTAATTGGTTTGAGTAGCTGAAACTATCTTCTAATAATTTCATAATTGGAACAACACCACTTGATGCATTCTCAATTTTCTTGATTGGGTCACCTGCTGCACGAACGTTAGACAAGCTTACCCCTACTCCTCCCCCAATTCTTGATAATTGAAGAGCTGAGTTGATTGTACGACCGATACTGTTCATATCGTCCGTTGTTTGAATTAAGAAGCAAGAAACGAGTTCCCCACGACGTTTTCTTCCGGCATTCAAGAATGTTGGTGTTGCTGGTTGATAACGTTGTGAAATCATTTCTTCCGCTAAATCATGGGCTAATTGCTCATCACCATCTGCTAAGAAAAGAGCGTTAAATACAATACGATCTTCAAAACGTTCTAAGTAACGTTGACCGTCATTTGTCTTCATGGCATATTGTTTATAAAACTTAAATGCAGACATGAATGAACGGAAACGGAATTTTTTCTTGTACGTTTCTTTCATTAATTTCTTAACGAATTTACGATTATATTTCCCTAAGAATTCTGCTTCTAAATAATCGTGTTCGATTAAGTAATCTAGTTTTTCATCTAATGTATAGAAGAAAACTGTATTTGGGTTTACGTGTTCTAAGAAGAAGGCACGAACCGCTTCACGATCTTTATGCAATGGAATTTTCCCATCAACTGGACGGTTTAACTCATTGTTTAATGCGAAGTATGTCACTTCTTGAGTCTTATTCATTAATTTTGGACTATCCAATCTCTCTCACCTTTTCTATTAGTATTTGTACATCTTTGTCTGTACCTTGATTTTCAAAGCAATGCAGTAGCGGAATCCCATATTTAGACGCTAACTCTCTGGAATTTGAGCAAAAACTCGTATTGAAATTGCGATTCCCTGAACCAGCAACTCCTCTTAATAGGGATTGATTCTCTCCAAATTCAATAAATTCATAAAAAAAATTCGCCACTTGCTCTCCATAGGTGGGTGTAATGACGATGTATGGTTCTTCCATTTGACATACGGGATTTTTCTTAGAAATTTCGACAAAATCCCAGCCTAATTTTTTTACGAATTGTCTTGTTTTTCCAGTTAGTGATAAATAAACGACTTTCACAGATACTCCATTTCTGAATTCGAAATACAAGTAAATGCATTCCAATCTCACTTGAAACTCACGAAACTAATTATAGCTAGCTTGGAAGTTTTTTGCAACATTTTAACAACATTTTGTATTGTTTTTTTTACAAAACACAAAATATAGTGACTCTTACTACTCACTACCGATATTTAGTGTACGCAAAAAATCAAGTAAAATGATTGACAGAAACTGTTGACGACTGTAGACTAAACCTATAGAAAGGAGTTCTATTTATGACAGAATTTCAACCAATGAGCCCTTCTGAGCGCCAAATTATGCGCGTCTTATGGGCAAACCCGAACAGCACAAGCGGATATATTATCGAGCAATTGCAACGCTCATTTTCGTGGAGCGACTCCACCATTAAAACATTAATTATTCGTTTATCCAAAAAAGGATATATTCAAATTGATGATCGTAAGAAACCATTCCACTACTCGGCTACCATCTCTGAAAAAGAGCAGCTGGATAAAGAAACGGATATCCTATTAGAGCAAGTATGTCAAAAACAAAATGGGAAACTATTACATACTCTGATTGACAAAGCAACCTTAAGTCAAAAGGACATTGAGGAATTATTAACGACCTTAAAAAATAAATCTAAAAACGCCCCTACTTCGGTTGCGTGTAACTGCTTGCCGGGTCAATGCAATTGTCATCACCATCATCACTAAAACAAAAACCTATTGCTTAAAGCTCTAATGAACTTTAAACAATAGGTTATTTTTTCAATCATTTCAGTTTACTCATTCGTGAATTTTCACTTAATGACTATGAATTGTACGGATTTAATAGTAACAGTAATAGGAAAAATATTAAAACGAATAAGAGGGAGAAAGACAGAAGAGACAAAAGATTCACAGTGTGAATCTTTTGTCTCTTCGTAGTCTTTCCCCCACAAGGTTGATTAGACTTAAGTGAATCACAAGTGATGAAACTTAAGTCAATCAACTACTGTGTCTACATATATAATCTATTATAGTTAGGAATTCATTCCTTACTCCCTCTTTGAGGCTTTAAAGGTGCAAGACCAAGGCTTGCACCGGTATCCTATTACCGCTACTATTTTATATCCGTAATGAATTCATAGTCATTATCCTATTAAGAATTCAAATAGTCCTTTGCATCTTTAAAGAAACTAGCAATAATCATGACGATAATAATCCCAATTGGAAGTGCCGCGATAATCGCAACAGATTGTAAGTTATACATTGAATTCTCTGAGAAAATCAATGCAATTGGGAATAAGATAAATACAAGTGACCAGAACATGCGGACACGTTTATCACTGCCATGCGTGTGCTCTAATTCTTTGTATGAATAAGCAGATACCACCAGTGTTAAGGCATCAAATGTTGTCGCATAGAACGCAATCATCGTTACAGCGAGTAATAACAATCCAATGTTTGTTAACGGCATTGTATCAAAAATCTTCAAAATCGCTCCCGCATAATCCGCGTTATTACTTAGAATACCAGTAATATCCACTCCATGTTTTAACTGTTGTGCTAAACCGTAATTTCCAAGAATGATAAACGCAGTAAAGGTTCCTGCAATCCCCCAAGCGTATCCACCAAGAACGGTATTCTTCACCGTACGTCCTTTTGAAATACTACCGATGAAGAACGGTGTCGCTACACACCAAACCATCCAGTAAGACCAATAGTAAATCGTCCATTTTTGTGGGAAACTTGTTTCACGAAGCGGATCCAACCATGTTGACATTCCGATGAAGTTTTGGACAAGGTTCCCAATCGCGCTGAATCCTGTTTCTAAAATATAAACTGTTTCGCCACCGAAGAATAAGAAATATCCTAATAACGCAAAGAATAAATACGTACAAATCGCTGCTAGTTTAGAGACAGCATCCATACCAAGCATTACGGTACTTGTATATACCACTGCGATTAATAATAATACTACAATCGTGATAATCTTCGAATTTTGAATTCCAAACACTTGGCTCATCGCTGCTGAAAGAAGCGGTGTGGCTAGTGAGAAGGTTGTTGCAGTACCTGCGATTAACGCAAAGATGGCAATCAAGTCGATCGTTTTTCCCATCCAGCCGTCAACCTTACTTCCTAGAAGTGGACGACAAGCTTCAGAGAATTTTTGTTTCTCTACTTTACGGTTATGCAACATAAATCCAAAGGCCACCGCAAGCATGATGTAGAAGCCCCATGCGATTGGTCCCCAGTGGAATAATGGAAATGTAGACGCCCATTTTTGAACGCTACCTAGTTCACCAAGATAAGACTCTTGCGCGTATAAGGCCCATTCAATCATCGCGTAGAATACGATGTCTGCTGCCATTGTAGAAGTAAAGATCATTACACCCCATTTAAAGTTGGAATACTCGACTTTACTATCTTCTCCACCTAGAACGATATGACCGTATTTTGAAAATGCCACATACACCGTACAAAGGAATACACCCACGGCAAGAAGTGCGTAGTAAATACTGAATTGGTCTCCTAAGAAACCACGAACGCCTTCTAGAACGGCTGAACTAACTTCTGGGAAAACCATGAAGAGAATTCCTAGCACCACTACTCCAAAGAGCGGAACCAGTGTTGCAACCCAGTCAATCTCATCACGAAGATTTTTCTTTTCTATTTCATTATTCATGATTATCCTCCTCTAGAACACTCTTGTAAGAGCCATCTACTGCTACTAATTCTTCAAGACTATCGATTTCCACGATATCCCCTTCTTGCATTGGATAAATGCCCATTTCATATTCATCTGGATAACAGAACATCGCCACATCATCCCAGTAAATATCGTGATTTTTCTTTTCTTCAAACTCGATTTCAAGATGACGTTTTAACTGTTGACCGTCTTCTTTCGTCCATCGAGAAATGCTAAATAACTGCCATCCCTTTTGACCACCTGTACGGTTACAGCTTGTAACGATGCCATTATCATCCACTTGCATCAACCATTCATCTGTTCCGTTTACTACTGGAATACACGCATATCCTGAACGTGTAAACTCTGGATGTAGAATTTCACTGTTGTAGATTAATTGGTCGCCGTCTAAAATAATCACTTCTTCCAAATGGTCTCTCACTACATAAAGCGATGAAATATTGTTGGCCACATCGAAATATGGATTTTCGACAATGTTAATTTCTGGATAGTCTGCTTTTAGCTCTGCAAATTTCTCTTTTAGATAACCAACGACCACATAAATCTCATGAATTCCTTGTTCATTGAGTGCTCCAATAACGGTATCAATCATTCTTTTACCGTTTACTTTTACAAGCGGTTTTGGAATGGTGTTTGTAATAGGTCGCATTCTTGTCCCTTTACCCGCAGCCATAATAATCGCTCGTTTTACTGTGTTTGTCATTATTTTTCCTCTTTTGCTAATTCTTCTTGCACAATGCGGTAGAAATCTTTGGCATAACGGTATTGCATTAAGGAATACTCCCCAAAGTCAACACCAAGTGTGCGTTTATATTCACACCAGTTGCTCCAGAGCATTCCGCTAATCGCCATATACGCATAGATTTTTACACGTGTCATCTTCTCGCATTTTCCTTCGAAATAAAGGTCGATCAGTGCATCTGCTTCTTTACGAGAATATCCTGCGTAAATACAGAACATCGCAATATCGATATGCGGGTCTTGCATTCCTGCATATTCCCAGTCAATTAGGCGAATATCTCCTTCTTTTGTAAATAGGAAGTTGTCATACACTGAATCAATATGACTTAATACAGCTTCTGCCTTATGTTTTGTGACAAAGCTCTTTAGCCCTAAAATCTTCTTCTGCATTTCAGCATGGTCTTTATAATAAGAACTTTGTCCATTCCACAAGCTTTGATAAAACTCAATTTGCTTAAATGGATCAAAAGTATGCTTCACTTTTAATTTTGACTGATGGAACTCACGAAGCTTCGCCATACAACGTTGTAAGTCTTCTTTATTCGTACTGTCACAGGAACGTGCACCTTCAAGATACGCTGTAATCTTATATCCATTCTCTGGATTCATGTACACCACATCATCGCAAATATGTTTCCCTTCAAGGACACGGTACACATCCGCTTCTTCCTTACGATTGATGAGATGGTCTGTACCCTCTCCTGGAATACGCATAATGTATTTTTGGCCCCTACACGTAAATAGGAAGCTACGATTCGTCATTCCTTTTTTCAACACTTCGATATTGACGATTTCTTCTAGAGAAACATTTAGCGCCTTTGAGATTTGTTGCAGGGCATCTGTTTCTAAGTGCGAGGATGATTTATCAAGTTCACGAAGTTGTTCGTACGTGTTAATTTCAAAAACTGTTGAATCATCCATTAATTTTGGATACACTGTAAATTTCTTGTTGGCATCTTCAAGTGTTACTTCCCAGAATGACTTCTCATGTCTTTCTTCTGCAGCAGCAGTATTTAATTGTTTCGTCACGGCCTTTGCGTCTTTTTCTGTTAAATAACAAATACCATAAGGACGATTCCCTTTTGCTCTCTTATCGCTTGTAATAATCTCTTGTTTCTTATTCACTCTAAAGAAGCTTTGAGCTACTTCTTCTTGGCCAAGTAAATACCATGAGTACAATTCGTCTGTATCAAATGGAGATTCTTTACACCATAAGTCGCAAGGAACAATATACGTATTGCCAAGAGTATTAGCAACTCTCTGTAATGAGTAGAAGTTATTCTTCGTTGCATAGTCTCTATTTACTGCTAGTTTTACTTGATAGTCATCCATCAAATACTCATATTGCTCTTTCATAAAGCCGACTACAACCGTGATATCGCTAATCCCTACTGCTTGTAATTGCTTAATCAATCGTTCAATGAGCGGCTCTTTCTTTACTTCAAGAAGCCCTTTTGGCGTCTCCGTATTGATGGGAACCATACGCATTCCAAATCCTGCAGCAAGAATGACCGCATTCTTTGGTTTATTCTTCTTAAAGAGTGATTTTGCTTTACTTGTTAGTTTGAATGTATCATCTACAAGTTCTAGTTCTCTTAGTCGTTTTAATTCACGATTCACAAGTCCAAGTGAATATCCTGAAAGCTCTGCTAACTCTCTTTGGTTATGAATCTGATGTTTTTTAATTAGTTTCAATAAATCTAAGTTTGTTTTGTTCATATAATTTACCTCGTGTATTTTTGTGAACAACAACAGTATACTTTGTTCCGTCACCAACTGCAAGTTTTTCGTGGTAAAGAAAGTGTTAAGAGTATAAAAAAAGACTAGAGAAGCATCTCACCTCCCTAGCCAATGAAATCAATATTCAATTGCATCGATAAAATACCCGCTTCACTCTTTAAGTAGAATCCGTATTTATCCACGCTATAATCAATCACATTATGTTGATCAAACATCATCGCATAGTGACTTGCAAAAACCATTTCTCCAATATTGGTCTCAAAAACTTGATCGTACTTTGGAGGAAGATTTTCTTTTTGATCTTTCTTTAATACCACTAAATGATATTTATCGTACACTTGGCAATGGCATCCTACCATCCCCTCATAAAACGGGCTATCGCCATCGACATAATCCATCACATAGAACACATCCGTTAAACCGCGCTCTTGTAACAGGACGTCTAATTTTGCTTTTGCTGCTTCACTCACTGTAAAGTCCATACTCATTCCTCTTTCGATCAAAAAAGGAGACATTTGTCCCCTTCATGATTATTGTTCTTTTGATTCTTCTTCAGATTTTTTAGCACGTTCTTTGATAATTGAATCAAGTGATGGTGGTGTTACTTCGATGTGAGTTGGTGTATTTAATACGAGATCCCACTCTTCATTCTTAATCATATCTAATTGTGTTTGCGTTAAAATTTGAAGACGTTGACGGAAAATACGTGTTTCTTTCTTAATTAAGTCTGTTTCACGATTAATTTCAGTTGCTTTTTCAGCAGCTTCTTTTAACATTGCTTGCGCTGCTTTTTCTGCTTCAAATACGATAATTTCAGCATCTTTACGTGCATTTTCGCGTAGACGATCTGCTGCTTCTTGTGCAACAAGGATTGATTTATTCAATGTTTCTTGAATTGAATTAAAGTATTCCACTTTTTCTTCGTTGAATTTTACGCGTTTTTCTAAATCTTTATTATCGCGAATTAAATTTTCTAATTCTTTTTTCACTTCATCCAAAAAGTCATTTACTTCTTCTGGGTCGAATCCTTTAAATTTAGTTGAAAAATCTTTGTTATGAATATCGTTTGGTGTAATCGTCATTGAAAAAATCCCCTTTATTTTTTATTCTTCTCTAGTAATCCTAGTTCTATTTTAATCTTATCTTTCTTTGTACGACCTTCAATCTTTTGAATTTGAAGGCGACCATATCCACGAATGGATACAATATCTAAAATTTCCAGCATAAAGTCAGGTCTATTCTCTTCAGTCCAATTGACCTTAACTTTACCACTCTCAATCATTTCTTTTGAACGCTGTCTTGAAACATTAAATACGGAAGCAATGACCGTATCGAGTCGAAGCGAACTAACGACTGTTTGTAGTACAGTCCAATGGTCCACCGGCACAATTAATTTCGTATAGTCTACTTCCTCTAATCTTACAGCAACTTTCCCAATTTTTTCTAGTTGTTGTTTGATATACTCCTTCATATTTTGAGCACAGAATAATTGCCAGTCTTCTCCATTTGAAATAATATCGCCAATCAGGCTACGATCAAACCCTAAACTCATCAAGGAGCCTAGAATCTTACCATGACCAAGTGTTGCGAATTTCTTTGGATATTGAATATGAAATAGAGCATTTTCGAAATCCTCTGAAGTTGGCTCATAATATTCCGGACAAATCATACAACGTTTTCGTTCAGCATCAATATAGCCACCATCAAAGTAATAACGAACATCATCAAACTGACCCACAATTGCTTCTACAATGAATTGCTGGCGCGGATCAAGATAGTTCGTTAATACTGGTGCATATTGCATGCGTACTTCTTCTACCCATTCTTCCACTTGTTTTAGAAAAGAGAGTTCTTCTTTTCTAAAATGTTGTTCAACACCATTTCCCATTTTTTATACTCCAAAAATTTGTGCGGCAATAAACATTAATACTCCTGCAGCAACGTAAATCGTTAAAATTGAAGTTAGTAATGCTAAACTATATTTTCCAACACGTACATCTTTGAATAACGATACATACGGACGGCAACAAGCATCTAATAAGTCCGCAATGAACATTGGAAGATATAATCTCCAATAAATATTTAATCCGTACAGTATTAACATAAATTGATAAATTCCTGCTACTGTTGTGATAAGTCTAATAATTTCTAAACCCACTAAATTAACGCTCCTTTAAAATTCACTATGACGGAATGTTTCAACCATCTCGTCATCAAAATTTCCTTGTACTTGGAAATTCGCTGGTGAACAGATAAAAATTTCATCTCTCACCTTTTGTACATCTCCATTAATAGCATACGCCACACCGACTACAAAATCAATGACACGTTTAGCATCTTTTGGTTCCATCCGTTTAAAGTTAATGAGCACTGCTTCTCCCTTTAAAAGAGCATCAGCAATGCGTTCTGCTTCAGAATACACACTTGGTTCCATCACGTAAATCTTAGCAGTTTTCTTTGCCCCAGGACTTTGGAATGGAACAACATTTGACGTATTTCTAGAACGCGTTTCTGAAGCCGTTTGAGTAACAGGCTCTTCATAGTAATCCATTTGTTCTTCCTCTTCGTAGTAGTGTTCTTCCGGACTTAAGAAGTTTTTTAAACTATTCATGAATCCCATTCGTCTTCCTCCCTTTCAAACCAGCTTGTACCAATCCGAATATGCGTTGCACCACATTCAATCGCCGCTTCAAAGTCCCCGCTCATCCCCATGCTAAGGAATAAAGGAGCTTCTAACCCTTCTTTGTTCTCGATTTCTTTAGCAATTTGTGCTAAACGCGAAAAAAAGAAGCGAATTTCTTCATCGCTTGCGTCAAATGGTGCCATCGTCATCAAACCAACAATACGAATCTTTTCATATTGCTCGCTTGCTCTATAAGCATCCAGTGCTTCTTCGGGTGTGAATCCATGCTTAGATTCTTCCCCAGAAACGTTAACTTCTAGCATACAATCTAACGGGTGTTCGAGACGTTTTTCAATCTCATCCATGATCGACAAGCGGTCTATCGCGTGAAATAAATCGATTCGATTGATGATTTGCTTCACTTTTCGTTTTTGGAGTGGCCCGATTAAATGCCAGATGATGTCTTCTTGCGGAAATTGTTCTTGTCGTTCTAATAGCTTTTCGACACGATTCTCCGCAAAATGTCGAAATCCTAAATCGTACATTTCTTGAACCTCACGAGCCGTACGATTTTTCGTGACAACAATTGGACAAACTTCCGTAGATAGTCTATGAACTTGGTTACAAGAAGATGCAACCAAGTTCATAATACGACTTACATTCTGTTTAATGATACTCATTAATTTCTGTTTCTTTTTCTGAAGAATGGCGGAGTATCTAATCCATCATTTTCAGCTTGTTTTGGCTCTGATGGAGCTTCCACAAAATTACTTTGTGTGAATGGTGAATCTGCTTCTGTTGAAGAAGTAGTATCACGGACAGTTGTTTCGCGACGGATATCCCAATCTCCAAACAAGTCTTTTTCAACTTTCTTTTCTTCCACTGGTTGTGGTTTTGAAGGAACTTGTTTTTCTTGGAAAGTTTGAGGGTTATTTCCTAAATCTTTGCGAGAAGATGTGCTACTTGCAAATGGTGAACGACTAGCGCGCGTTACTGACTTTTTTTCGTGCTTACGCTCCTCGTCAATTCCTGTTGCGATAACCGTAACGATTACTTCGTCACCTAAGTTTTCATTGATTGAAGTACCGAAGATAATGTTTACTTCACTTGTTGAAGCTGCTGCAACGATATCAGAAGCGTCTTGTGCTTCGAATAATGTTAAGTCAGCACCACCAGTGATGTTTAATAAGATTTGTTCTGCGCCATCGATAGATACTTCTAATAATGGTGAAGAAATAGCTTTCTTCGTAGCTTCTGCAGTACGGTTTTCACCACTTGCAACACCAATACCCATTAATGCTGAACCTTGGTCTTTCATCACAGTCTTCACGTCAGCGAAGTCCAAGTTAACGTAACCTGGTGCAGTGATTAAGTCAGAGATCCCTTGTACCCCTTGACGTAATACGTTATCTGCTTCACGGAAAGCTTCTAACATAGGAGTCTTTTTATCAACGATTTCTAATAAACGGTTATTTGAAATTGTTACTAATGTATCTACGTTTGCTTTTAATTGTGCAACACCTTCTGCAGCATAACGACCACGTTTTGGCCCTTCGAAGCTAAATGGACGTGTAACAACACCCACTGTTAATGCACCTAATTCTTTTGCAATACGAGCAACAACTGGTGCAGCACCTGTACCAGTACCGCCACCCATACCAGCAGTAACGAAGATTAAATCTGCACCCACTAAAGCTTCGCGAATTTGTTCTTCACTTTCTTCGGCAGCTTTAAGACCGATTTCAGGTAATGAACCTGCACCTAAACCTTTAGTAAGTTTTGGTCCTAATTGAATTTTAGTTTCTGCTTCTGAGTTTCTTAATGCTTGAGTATCTGTGTTCGCTACGATGAACTCTACACCTTGTACTCCTTCTGAAATCATACGGTTAACAGCGTTGTTACCAGCACCACCAACACCAATGACTTTAATGACTGCACCATCTAAATTTGTATCGAATTCGAAATCCATTATATTTCCTCCTTGGTTTCCATCTTAATTTTCGTCAATAAACATTTTAAAGAAGTTCTTCACTTTCGCTCCAAACCCTTGCTCTTCACCATTTGGTTCTTGTTCAACTTCTTGTGGTTGTTGAACAGGAGCCGTTGGTTGCACTTGTACAGGAGCACTTTGTGGTGTGCTTTGTACTGGGCGTGGTTCCGTTACCGGTTTACCCTTTTGAGCAATACGGTGAACATCATCTAAGCTTGCAGCATATTTGATTAACCCCATACTAGTTGCGTAAATAGGATTTCTCATTCCCATTTGCTCTGGAATATAAGTTTTCACTTGTACTCCGAAAATTTCTTGTGCTAACTCTTGAACTCCTGCAAGTGAAGAAGCTCCACCTGTTAACACAATTCCTCCTGGAAGTTTTAAAGCTTCCACTTGGTCTAGTGCACGTTTTACCGTTTCAAATGTTTGAACGACACGTGCTTCGATGATTTCTGATAAGTAATGTTCATCTACTTTGACTGGATCCTTCTTACCAATTGTTTCTACTGGGAAGAATTCATCCGCACTTGTTTCTGATGAAATTGCATATCCGTATTCACGTTTAATACGTTCTGCATTTTCAAAGCTTGCATTCAAGATGATTGAGATATCTTTGGATACGAAATCTCCACCTTCTTGGTCCACGAATGAGAATTTCAATTGGTTATCGTGCATTACTGAAGCACTTGTTTGTCCACCACCCATATCGATAAGGACTGTCCCAAATTCTCTTTCTCCTGGTGTTAATGCTACTTGGCTAATCGCTAATGGTTGGATAACCATTTCTTCGATGTTTAAGCCAGCTTTGTCAATACAACGTTTAATATTATGTACGATCGTCTTAGGACCGGTAATCATGCTCGCAAACAATTCAAGACGAACACCTATCATCCCGCGTGGATCTTTAATACCATCAAATCCATCCACGATGAATTCTTCTGGAATTACAGAAATGATTTCACGCTCAGGTGCTACTGAACGAACTTTTGCTGCTGAAATCACATTGTATACATCCACATCTGTAATTTCTCTATTTTCACTTGATACGGCAATCATACCGTGACAAGGTTCAATAGAGATTTGATTACTTGGAATTCCCACAATCACATCTTTAATTTGGATGTTTGATTTTTGTTCTGCTTGACGAACTGCTTTGCGAATAGATTCAACTGTTTCGTCAATATCAACGATGACTCCACGGCTTAATCCTTCTGATTTTTCATTGCCGACTCCAATAATATTTAATTGCCCTCTGACATACTCAGCTACTACAACCTTTATTGAAGTGGTTCCAATATCTAAACTCACATAAATTCCCTGATTTTTCACGTTTATTGAAACCTCCTATACGATTTATTTCTATTTCATTTTTTAAAGTTAATTTATAAGTGATACTCCCTATATTTTAACATAATTTTCTTCACTTAAAAAAACATATGAGCGAGTTTTAAGACTTTTTTATTGAACTGTCGTATCTGGGGTGAAATAGATTCCCACTTCCATGTCTACAGTTCCTTTTTTCCCATTCAATTGTTTCGCAATTGAAGGATAATACCCTAATTTATCTCCAATATCTTTCAGATTTCCGATGACACGATTTCCATCTTTCATCTTCAAATAAATTTTTTGATGATTTTTATTATCATTTGCATATTGAATTTCTACGATTTCACGAATGACACTCGCAGGAACTTTCTCCAATTGCTTGGCAAGTGCCTTATATTGTGTCTCATATGTAAACATAGATAATAGAGGATAATCTTTTGCCGCTGAATTATTTTCCACTTCGATGATTTGACCATCTGCTAAGAGCTCAAATGTCTTATCATCACTTTGGAAATATCCAACCGCTGGATTCTCTTCAATATTCAAACGCATTTTATTCCATGCCACTAATTGAACGGAAGCATCTTTAATTTTTGGACTAGCATTTTTTAAAAGGTTCGCCGTACGATAGCGATTCGCTAAAATCGTCCATATACTTTGTCCCTTGTTGATACCGTCGTTTTCTTGAACCAATTCCACTGGAACTTGATTCAAACCAACAACTTCAATTTCCGACACTTTCGATAGTGGTGAAATAAAGTAAATACTCCATCCCGCACAAACGATAAAAATTCCTTTTAAGAGCGTTGCATTCGTAATCCCTTTTGACTTTGGTTTCGTCTTTTTAGGGCGTGGTTCCTTTTTCTTTTTCACCTTTTGTACAGGTTGTTCAGGAACGGATTGCTCCACTCTTGGTGAATTCTGTTGTGCTAACTCCCAAGGTGTTAATTCACGTGGAGGAGTTTGTTGTGGTTTCTTTCGATTAAACATATTCTCCTCCTTAATCCTTATTTCACTAGAGAATGAATAATTGTTTCAATTCGACTTGACGCATCTGTAATTCCCAACGCCTTTGAATTTTCAGCCATTTCTTTACGTTTGGCTTCATCATTCATAATACGATCGATTTCCGTGACTAAACGTTCACCGTTTAAGTCTTTTTCTAAAATCATCGTAGCAGCGTCTTTTTCTACTAATGACATTGCATTGGCTTCTTGGTGATTTTCAGTTACGTAAGGACTTGGAATTAAAATACTTGGTAAGCCAAGTGCTGTTAATTCAATCAATGTTGTTGCTCCACTTCTGCAGACAACTAGGTCTGTGTTTTGGAACATTTGCACCATATTATTAATATATGGTAAAACCGTGATATTTTGCAATGTTTTTTTCAAACTTGTAATGAGATTGTTGATTTTGTCATAATGCACTTGTCCTGTCACCATAACTACTTGATAATCTTTCTTCTCAAATTCCTCGATAGACTCGATAAAGGATTCGTTCATACGAAGCGAACCTCGACTACCACCAAAAATCAATACGATTGGCTTTTCTTTTTTGATGCCCACAGAAGCTAAGTAAGAATCATCTCTCACCGCATCTGCTAACTCTTGTCCACGAGGGTTCCCTGTCATTACAACTTTATCTTCATACTTCTTAAAGTCTTTACGAACATCATCAAAACAGATCGCAATTTTAGAAACTTTACGTGCTAAGAATTTGTTTGTGATTCCGGCTAAACTATTTTGCTCATGAATAATCGTTGGAATTCCCATGTTTGCTGCTGCATATAATACAGGCGCACAAACATATCCCCCAGTACCGATAACGATATCTGGTTTAAACTCTTTCACGATTTCTTTTGCTTTAAAATAACTTGTACAGAAATACCAAACTGTCTTGAAGTTTTCAAGTGATAACGAACGAACGATTCCTTGAATCTTAATCGTTTTAAAATCATATCCCGCTTTCGGAACGATGGTGCTCTCAAGCCCACGTTCAGTTCCCACATATAGAAATTCTGTTGTGGGATCTTTTTCTTTCAAATAATTCATTAAGGAAAGAGCTGGATAAATATGACCACCCGTTCCTCCTCCTGAAACTAATACTCTCATCTTTTTTCTCCTATAAATTACAGTTTTTCTACTGCCTCAATGAAACAATCGCCACGCACTTCAAAGTTAGCGAATTGATCCCAACTTGCACATGCTGGTGAAAGTAATACAATTTCACCCTCACGACTAGCTGCGTACGCTTTTGGTACTGCTTCTTCTAATGTTTCTACCACTGTTACTGGAATGGATAATTTTTCTGCAGTTGCTTTTAACTTCTCTTTTGTTTCTCCATAAACAACCATACAACGGACATTTCCAAGAGAAGGTTCTAATTCCTCAAAACCATTCCCACGATCAAGTCCACCAGCAATTAATACTACAGATTGATTGGTAAAACTTCTAAGCGCAGTTTGTGTTGCAATGATATTCGTTGCTTTTGAATCATTGTAAAATTTACGCCCTTCAATAGTTTTCACGTATTGTGTACGGTGTTTTACTCCGTGAAATGAACGAACCGCTTTTTCGATTCCTTCATTTGTCGCCCCTTGTAATTTACTAATGGCAACAGCCGCCAATACGTTCTCAATGTTTTGAACACCTGGCACTTCAATGGCTTCAAGCGGTAAAACGGCTTCCCCGTTAAAGTAAACCGTTGCCTCATCCACATAAGAACCGTGTTCTAAGGCAGATTTACGGCTGAAAGGTACTAATGTTGCTTTAGTATAATCCTTAATAAACTCATATAACTCTGGGAAATCCGCATTATAAACGAGGAAATCCTCTTCTGTTTGATTTTTAGTAATTTGTAATTTTGCTTTGACATACTCTTCCCTGGAACCATGATAGTCCAAATGTGCGCTAAAGATATTTACGATACACGCTACTTTTGGACGAAACTCTTCAATTCCCATTAATTGGAAGCTTGATAATTCAGTGATATAAATATCTGTTTCTTTTGAATCCCCTGCAAGTAGTGACAATGGAACTCCGATATTTCCACATGCGAAAGTTCTTCTTTCAGGGAATGATTCTTTCAACATAAGATTTGTTAATGTTGTAGTAGTCGTTTTCCCATTTGAACCCGTGATTCCTAAGATGGTTCCTTCCATCACACGTTGTGCAATTTCAATCTCCGTATAAACAGGTAAGCCCATTTCTACGGCTTTTGCTACTAATGGATTTGAATATGGAATCCCTGGATTTTTCACAACGAAATCAAATGATTCCTCTAATAATTCTAAAGGATGGCCTCCAGAAACCACCTTGATTCCTTGTTTTACTAATCCCTGTGCGTCTACACTTTTCTCAAGAGGTGTTCTATCATTCACTGTTACATCCGCCTTTAACTGATGTAATAATGTCGCAACACTCACTCCACTCTTGGCAAGTCCGATGACGAGTACTTTTTTATTTTCAAATGCTTGTGTATTCCGCACAATGATTCCTCCTATTTTTTGTTTTGAATATGTATATGGAGAAAGGCTGGGCATAAATGACCAGCTCTCCTAATAAAATATGTTAATTCTCTTAAAAGACAAATGCAACGATTAAACCTGCAACAAGTCCTACAGCACTAAATACTGAAACAATTTTTACTTCCTTCCATCCGCTCATTTCAAAGTGATGGTGAATTGGACTCATCTTAAAGATACGTTTACCTGTCAGTTTAAATGAGGCTACTTGTAAAATAACGCTAAGTGTTTCCCCAACAAAGATGATCCCTACAAGTAATAAAGTCCATTCTTTATGAAGCATAATCGAGATAATCGCAAGACCTGCTCCAAGTGCCAATGAACCAACGTCTCCCATGAAGACTTTCGCTGGTTTCCAGTTATACACTAAGAATCCTGCTAATCCACCAACCACACAGAAACAGAAAATTGCGATTGAATATTGCGCTTCTCTATAGGCCATAATCCCATAGATACCATATGCAATAATATTCGTAGATGCTGCTAACCCATCTAATCCATCAGTTAAATTAACGGCGTTAGAAAATCCTGTAATCCAAATAATTGTAAATAACGTAAACAAGATAACACTGTTTACTTCACCAAAGATTGGAAGGTAGATTAATGGTTCATTTCCGCTTAAAAGGAAAAGCACTACGAAGATGGCTGATCCAATTAATTGAAGAGCAAATTTTTCATAACTCTTCAGCCCTTCATTTTGTTTTTTGAACACTTTGATATAGTCATCTAAAAATCCAATTGAACCAAAGAATGCAAACCCAATTACGCCACTTAATAAGACGAAATTGAAGTATCCAAACACAGCTCCAACAATTAAACTTGAGATACTAATCATGCAAAGAAACACAAGTCCACCCATCGTTGGTGTTCCGCTTTTGGCTTTATGCCAAGATGGCCCTTCATCTAATGTAGTTTGACCTAATTGTTTCATCTTCATATATTGAATGAAATGTGGTTCAGCGATAACTGTTGCTAAAAATGCTAAGCCGACTGATAAAATGACTTTGATCATAATCTTCCCCTTCTTCTACTCATGATTTTTAAAGCCCATCGCATCTAGGCATTCAATGACTGTTTCAACTTCATTATAAGGAATATATTCATCACCGATCACTTGATAAGGTTCTACACCTTTACCAGCAAATATTAAGATATCTCCTTCTTGTGCGATTTCTAAAGCCCGTTTTACTGCTTTAACTCGATCATCGACGCATTCAAAAGCAATCTCTTCATTTTTTCTTCCTGATAAAATTTCTTTGTAAATTTTTTCAAGCGGTTCATGTCTCGGATTATCCGCTGTTAAAATTACATAATCCGATTTCTCAAATGCGATTTCTCCAAGTTCTGGACGCATACTTGAATCTCGATTTCCACCACTATGTCCCATAATCGTAATCACGCGATTCATTTTAACTTTTTCAAGTGTCTCAAGCACATTTTCTAACCCATCAGGAGTATGTGCAAAGTCGATAATTACTTGGAACGGTTGTCCTTGTTGAATCATTTGCATACGACCACCAACACCTGGGAATCGTTTCATCAATTCAACAGCTCGTTCTAAAGGAATTCCATTAACCACTGCAACTGCAAAAGCTGCAAGAACATTATACACATTAAAGAGTCCAATCATTGGAATCACAACTGGCAACTGTTGTCCATTCATTGTTACCGTAAACGAAGTCATTGCTCCATTCGTTTGAATGTCGGTAGCTCGAATATCAGCATTTTCACCAAATCCGTATGAAATCACTTCACATGGAGTTGAGTAAGCGAATTGTTCATAGTGTTCTTCGTCACTATTTAAAATGGCAACACGTGGTTTCCCATTTTTAGAATGATTTCCTAATTGAGAGAATAATAGGCTTTTAGCATGTGCATAGTTTTCCATTGTTTTATGCAAGTCTAAATGCTCATGTGTAAGGTTTGTAAACACAGCAACATTGTAGTCAATCCCCCAAACACGTCCTAATTGAAGCGCGTGAGAAGAAACTTCCATAATACATGTGTCTCCGCCGATTTCTTTTACCTTTTGCAATGTTTCGTGGACCGTTAAAATTTCAGGAGTCGTATTTCTTGTTTCAATACGTTCCTCACCGATTTTTCGGTACATGGTCCCAATCAATGCTGTTGGTTTTCCTAATTCTTCTAATAAGTAGTCAATCATATGCGTTACAGTTGTTTTCCCATTTGTTCCTGTAACTCCAATCATATTTAACGACTCTGATGGATACCCGTAAAAATGATTTGCAAAGAGTGTCATCACACGTGTCACGTCTTTGACATAAATCACAGGTGAATCTCCTACTTGTTCTTTAATAGATTTTGAAGCCACGAACACACTTGCTCCCAACTCTTTTGCCTTCCCTGCAAATTGATGCCCATCCACCGTTACACCTTCGATACAGAAAAACATAGTATTGGGCACAACTTTTCGCGAATCTTGGGCTAATTTTTCTACAGTGATGTTCTCTAGAGAACCTTCCACTTCTTTAATGACTAACAAGTCCGCTAGTTCTTTGGCAAACATGTTCTTCCTCCTTCTTTTACTCTGAGAGTCTAGAGTATTCTAAGCTTCTCTTCATTAATGGATTGAAAATTTCTTTAATAATTTGGTTTCCTGTTACAGCTACTTGCGGTTGTTTCACTGTGATATATAGGATATATTTTGGATCATCATACGGCGCAAATCCTACAACAGAGAAAATATAGTTGTTTCCGTTTGAGTAGTATTTACCTGTTTCTGGATTGATGATTTCAGCTGTCCCTGTTTTAGCTGCAACTTCTTCTCCATCAATATTAAAATCATAAGCTGTTCCGTTTTTCATACGAGTTGCTTGATATAAAAATTGAAGAGTTTTCTTCGCAGTTTCTGGAGTAATGACTTTTCCTAGAGTTGTTGTCGGATTTGGTGTTTCTTTTCCAGTATTAGGATCAGTTATGTGGTCAACCAAACGTAACTTCTGCATTTGACCACCATTTGCAATTGCAGTGAAAGCTTGCATCATTTGAAAAGGTGTGACCGTTATTCCTTGTCCAAAACCAGTTGATAATTGTTGTAAGTAAGAGTTGAATGGGTTTGATCCAGAAACCTCATTCGCAAAACCTGAGTTCGTTGATTTTCCAAAGCCGAACGCTTCTAAATATTGCTTCCATTTTTCGACACCAATTTTTTGGATGATGTGAACGAAAGCAACGTTACTTGAATGGGCTAACCCTTCTAAGTACGTAATGGTTCCCCAACCTACTTTATTATAGTCTCGAACTAAATCGGTATAAATTTTTACACTACCCGATTTGTATTTTTCATTTGGATCAAAGACCCCTTCATTAATCGCTGCAGCGAGCGCCAACACTTTCATCGTTGAACCAGGTTCAAATGCTTGGTCCGTCAATAAATTATTCCATTGAACATCAATGCCCTCTTTTGTTGTTGAGTTATATGTTGGACGTTGTGTTGCTGCAATAATGTTTCCTGTTTTAGGGTCAACGAGCATTGCCGTCATTTCTACTGGTTGATAGTTCTTATCCGCTTGGCTAACAAGTGATTCCAAATAAGTTTGCAATCGTTTATCAATCGTTAATGTGAGGTCCAAGCCATCTTGAGGTTGTTTTGTAACTTTTTCTGTATCGGCAATCACATATCCATTCCCATCAACAGAATATTCAACCTCACCAGCAGTCCCTGTCAATTGATCATTATAAAGCCCCTCAAGGCCAGTCTTCCCTACTAGAGTAGTCACTGTCTTGTTATCAACAGTTTCCTCGACAGTTTCCGTATAACCAATTAAATGAGAAGCAAAAATTCCATTTGGATAGTAACGAGCAGGACTTTCTGAGAACTTAATTCCAGGAAGTTTTTCAGCCTCGATTTGTTCCTTCACTTGAACGGATAAGTTTTTACCAGCACTTCCGAACTCTACTTGAGAAACATCTTTTTGACTCAACAATTTTACAATTTCTTCCTTCGATAAAGAAATATGTTTTGAAAGAGCCTCAGCAGTCTTATTAATGTCTGTGACATAATCCGGCGTATCCGTATTCTTACTCCACTCCGAAGTTAATACTGCATATAATGAATAGTTTGTTGCATCAACCGCAATCGGACTACCACTGGCATCATAAATAGTACCGCGTTTTGCAGCGAGTGTACGTTTTTGATGGATTTTATCATTGATTTCTGCACGTAAATCCACACCATGGATATTTCCCACTACCATAATTTGAAAGAACTGTACAGAAAAAATGAGAAATAAAACACCTGCGAGTCCTACTAAAATCCGGCTCGCTTGATGCCTATTTCTCGCAATGTTATTGTTTTTCGTATTTTTCATCGTCCAACATTCCTAACATTTTCTTCGTTCATCTTCAAGCCTTGTTCATTAGCGATACGATTTACTCGGTCGTACTGAGACAATTCTTGTGTTTCCTGAAGCAATGTATTGTTTTCACGTTGAATTAATGTTGTTTGTGATTCGATATCTTGTAATTGTCTATTTTTGTTAGCCACAATCATGCTCGCAACAATTGTCATTACCGCTAAAGCCGCAATTACAAAACCAGAGACTGCTAAAAGTCGTAATAAGTTTGCTTTTTGTTTTTCTTGCGGAATCGATGTTACTTCACGGTCTCCACGAACTAGAGGCTTTTGCGTAGGTACCGCAACATTCATTGTATCTACATATTTTTCAGCTAATGCCACTAGAATCCCCTTCTTTCTAAATTAATCCTTTTATTTTACTCTTTCGATGACTCTCAATTTTGCACTTTGTGAACGAGAGTTTTCTGTAATTTCTTCAATGCTTGGTAAAATTGGCTTTTTATTCACCAATTGGAACGGAGCTTTTTCTTCCTCCGTTGGTAGAATCGGCAAATTCTTCGGTGCCTTTTCTACTGTGCTTTGCTGTTTGAACATTGTTTTGACAATGCGATCTTCCAAAGAATGGAATGAAATCACACTGATACGGCCTCCCACGCCAACAACTTCAAAGGCTTGTTCAAGCGAGTCTTCAATCGCTGCTAATTCATCATTTACTGCGATACGAATCGCTTGAAAAATTCTTTTAGCAGGATGTCCCCCTTTTCGTCTTGCTGCCGCTGGAATACTGTCTCGAATAATATCCACTAATTCACCTGTTGTTTCAATGCGATGTTGTGCGCGAATACGCTCAATATTTCGAGCGATTTGTTTCGAGAATTTTTCTTCTCCATATCGATAGAAGATACGAACTAATTCGTCATAGCTCCATTCATTTACAATCTCTTCTGCCGTTAATGGAGCACTTTGGTCCATACGCATATCGAGCTTTGCATTTTGGTGGTAACTAAATCCACGTTCAATCTGATCGAGTTGTGGTGAAGATACTCCTAAGTCGTATAGAATTCCGTCTACTTTAGAAACCCCTAGTTTTCCAAGTTCTTTCTTTAACTGACGGAAGTTCGCGTGAATAAACGTTACTTTTTCTTCTTCGACTTCTTTAGCTAGACGTACCTTTGCGTGATTAATAGCTTGCATATCTTGGTCAAAGCAATAGAGATGACCCGTTGTTAGTTGGCTAAGTAGGTATTGACTATGTCCAGCACCACCCAGTGTACAGTCTACGTAGATTCCGTCTGGCTTAATGGATAATGCATCTACCGTTTCATGTAGCAATACAGTGATATGTTTAAACATGGTCCCTTCCCTTTCTAAAAGCCAAAATCAATCATATGTTCGGCCAATTCTTCAAAATTCTCTTCAGTTTCAGCAATATATTCTTGCCAACGTTCTTCGTTCCAAATCTCAATACGATCATTGTTCCCGATAACGCGACAATTCTTTTCTAACCCCGCATACGCACGTAACGTTTGTGAGATATTTACACGACCTTGTTTGTCGAATTCTACTTCAATCGCAGCAGAGTTCATAAAACGTGTGAAGGCACGTGCATCTTTTTTCGACTGTGGTAAGTCTCTTAATTTCTGTTGAATGAGCTCCCATTGTTCGAGAGGATAACCGTATAAACAGCCATCAAGTCCGCGTGTCACGATAAAGGTGAAACCTAAATCTTCACGGAATTTAGCAGGCACAATCATACGTCCTTTTGCATCAATAGTATGTTGATATTCACCGATTAACATGCAGACTCCTCCATTCCAATAATTTCGTAACCATAGTTTACCACATTCCACCACTTTCCACCACTTTTTTACCAAAAAAAGTTAAAAAAAGTTTTTTCTCCCCCAATTTATGTTTTCAAAGCACAAAAAAGCTCTTTACGATTCAATCGTAAAGAGCTTACTATCTTTGATTTAATGCGATTATTTAAAGAATCTACCCACCTGAACAAGAATAACGAGTAATCCGAAGTATAAAAATGAAATCGAAAATAATTGGTGGATGAACGGTCTTAAAATCAATTTCCCAGTTTTTAATTTAAAATAGAGTAACGACAACCCAATCACAGAGAACCCGAGTGTGGCAAAACTAAACCATGAATATCCATATACATTCACACTGGTCGTATGTAAAACTAATAATAGCATCGGTGTCATAATTTCACGAATAGTTATGAAGCGAGTCTCATTATAGAAGATTCGATTTCCAAAAACGACTGTGAAGCCGACAAAACTTAAAATAAACACTAACCATAGTACAATCTCAAAAAATAACATTGACTCACCTCCATCACTACTAGTTTACAATAGATTTCTCAAAACTCATAATATTTTTAAATGTATCAAAAATGATACGTATCATTTTTGATACAACTTGCTTTTTGTATAAAAAGAAAAAAACCTTAGACAGCTGTCTAAGGCTTTGTAACGTTTATGATTATGCTTCTTTAGAAACAACTTCTTTTCCGTCGTATGAACCACACTCAGGACAAACGTGATGGCTCTTTCTTAATGCTCCACATGATGGGCATGCGCTCAAACCTGGAACTTCTAATTTGAAGTGAGTACGACGTTTTGCTTTTCTCGCTTTTGATGTTTTACGTTTTGGTACTGCCATTTTTGTACACCTCCTAATCAATCTTCTTTACATAATGCTTTTTACTTCTCAGTCTCATCCTTTTCGAAGAAAGACTGTAAAGACGCTAACCTCGGATCAATTGATTGTTCTTTCTGTTGTTTGCGTCGCTCTTCAAGAGCTTCTTGCGTTACAACCTCCCAATCATTTCCTGAAGGCATTCTATCTTCACTCAATTCCTCTGGCGATAAGACTTGTAAAGGAATTGAAAGTAAAATATGATCTTCCACAGCGGGTTCAAGGTCAACCCAGTCACCATCTAGAGGCATCACAATTTCTGTTAGCTCTTTCTCATCAACTGAGAGATGGGACGGAATGTATCTTTCCACAATATCAATGTGGAGCGGAACCACTACTGGCTCTAAAGACCTGGATGAAGGAAGTGTGATATCAACATCGCAAGTAAATTGCGCTACAACTGATTGGCTTTGATAAACAAGAAATCCTTTGATGTGTGCTGGCGAAACAGCAAGAATTGATTCATCTCTTTGTTTTAATGCCTCTTCCACATTAATTTCTGTATCAAAGTAAGTTGGAGTCCCTTGAGATTCCTGAAGTTGTTTAACTGATATTTTCACAATTTTCACCCCTAAAGCAACATACTGAATTATACTAGTTTATTGAAAGTTTGTCAAAGCTTTTTACTTTACAAGCTTGAAAAATAAGTGATTAAAAACTTTCCTCTTTATTCACTTGAATCGGCTTAAAGACCGTTGCAGAAATTTGTTTGGATGGATTCCAATAATCATACAACAAATCCCAACTCTCCTGGCGTTCATCCTTACACGGTGCGTAATTGGTGATCAATTGAAATGACTCTACTTTGCGCATTCGCTTCAACCATTCTTGGCCTTTTGGAGTAAAACCAAGTACCACGCCTTGCTCAATGCCCCGACTCCAATAGTCTTCCATTTCATCTTTAGTTATTCCAAGTAAAACATAAACGAGAAGTCGTTGCAATCTTGCCCAGCTCCAACGTTTGTTTTTGAGATATTGAAGACACTCTTCAATAGACGAAGTTGTTCTAAACGCTTCCTTTAATCGGTTTTCGATTCCTTCTTCCATTTGATAAATAGCACGTAACTCTTCATCAGTACTCCTTAAAATAATACTCTTCAAGAGAGGCCAATAATAGCTCCAATCATTTTGATACTCTCCTTCATCAAATCGTACATAGGATAGTTGTCCTCGTAACACGTTATCTTCACGATTTTCTTTTAATGCTTTTCGTAAGGCTGTTCCACTCGCAAAAGCTGTCTCTTCTAATGCATCATCCAAATGACCATTTCCTACTCGTGTAATTGGAACTAACTGCATCTGTCGTTTCCCATTAGCATTTTCTACAGCATACGCTAATCCCAACTGTTGATTTGGAGACTGTAGCGCTTCTACTAGTTCACTCTTTTCTCCAAACTTTTCGATAGCTAACTGCGTTAATTGACTTGCAAAAGTAAGCGAACGGTTTTCTTCTACAAACCCACTAATCTCTTTTTCAATAGCTTTGCGCTGAGATACAGCTGCTTTGAAAAACGCCACGTCACCACCTTCGCAACCAAATGCTAAATAGTCACACTCCACCTTTTGCAAGATTGCTACAGTGCCTCTTGCAAAAAGGTCTGTTGCTTGGCAGCTCACCGCAGTGGGCATCTCAATCACAACGTCAGCCGCATGATGTAGCGCTGCTTTTGCGCGACTCCATTTTTGTTCGATAGCAGGTTCGCCTCGTTGCACCCAGTTTCCGCTCATCACCACAACGATTACATCTGCACCAGTTTGTTTTCGTGCTTGTTCTAAAAGATAAGCATGACCTTGATGAAATGGATTAAATTCTGCGATTACTCCACATACCTTCATACACGAACCTCATTTCACCGCTTGGAAGAACCATCGCGGACTCGTTTCTTGGACTTGGTTTCTTCCAAAGTCAGCCTTCACTTCGATATTTGTAAATCCAACCATCTCCAGTGCCGATTCGTACATTTCAATTGGGAAAGTTTGTTCCTCATGTACTTCTTGGAAATGCTCGTACAAGTTACCCTCTTCTTGTTTAATATACATATCGATGACATGTTCTACACTGCCGGGCTCGTCTAATTCATAGCTTTGCCATAAAAACGCAAAATCGTTTACTACGAAATGATATTGATATCCTGGAAAGACTTCTTGCATTTGATAGAGCGAATGCACATCGAAGAGGAAAATCCCACCCTCTTCTAAACGGTCGTACACCGCTTCAAAAACCGAAACGACATCTTCAAAATCCGTTAAATAGCAAAGAGAATCTGAAAAAAGTGTCACTGCGTCTGTGGTTGGTACATCTTCCAACATTCTCATATCCGCTTGAAGCCACTCGATGCTTCTCCCTTGTGCTTTCTTCTCGGCAATCTCTAACATATTCTTGGATAAATCAACGCCAATCACATCGTACCCTTTATCGTCAAGTCGCATGGATACTTCACCAGTCCCACAAGCAAGTTCCATCACTTTACGAACAGGTCTTTTGGCACTATGCGAAAAAGAACGAACTGCATAGTCCGTCCATTCTTCGTAGAGTTCTTGATCCATCACTTGGTCATATACATGAGCAAATTTTTGATAGTTCATTAGTTTTCACTCACAATATTTACGATTGGTGCATCGCTCCATAATTTTTCTAAATTATAGAATTCGCGATCCGCATAATAGAATACATGGACAATGACATCATTTAAGTCCATTAAAATCCATTTGCCACCATCTTTACCTTCGATACTTCTTACTTCGAAGCCTTCTTTTTCAACTGCTTCTTCAACCGCATCGACAATCGCTTGTACTTGCTTTTCGTTTTTACCGTGTGTAATCACAAAGTACTCTGCAACTGGTGTAAGGCTTGCTACATCTAGTGCAACTACTTCTTGTGCTAACTTGTCTTCACAAGCATCTAAAACAACTTGTAATAATTTTTTACTTGTATGTTCCATTCCATTCTCCTGTTCTTTGTTTCAAATAATGATTATAAACTTCTATTGTTTTTGGAAAAATAGAGACTTCTTTTTCCAATAAAAATTCTAATGTATGCTTCAATAAATAAAAGACCGCTTCATCTATATTTCTCGCCGCGATTTCACGCGCAGTATCGACCCCTGGATAATCTCTTCCATCTTCAATGGCATCTGCTACAAAGAGACACTTCGAAAGAAGACTCATTTGAAGTCCTCCAATCGTATGCTCACGAATAGCATCTAACAATGCTTCGTCTTTTACTCCACATAGATTTGAAATCAAATGGGCTCCAATTGGTCCATGTAGAATTTCAGAACCTTCATGATGATACATCTCAGGAAGTCCGATTTCTTTGGCAAGTTCTTGCTGCTCTTCCACTGGGATTTCTTTAGCATAATCATGCGCTAATCCCACAAAGGAAGCCGCCTTTTCATCAAGTGCATACCGCTTTGCTAATTCCAATATTTTTCGTTCGACACGTAGGCAGTGTTGATATCTCTTGTCGCTCATATTTGACTGAACATGAGACAACAACTCTTCTCTTGTCATTGTTGTATAAGGTTCAAAGCTCTTTACTTCGCTCATTCTAAATACAACCCCTTCTCCGCAATATAAGCTTCTACTAATTCCGGAACTAAATACTTAATGCTTTGTTGGAATAAAACATTTTTTCGAATTTGAGTCGAACTAATATCCATCTTCGGTGCGGTAATCCATAACACTGGATATGGCGTTTCTTTTTCGTATCCTGGACGTTCAACGCCGACAAATTGAACCTCATGAACCAATTCATCCACACGGTGCCATGTTGGTAAGTAATCCACCATGTCTCCACCAATGATAAAGTAATATTCCGTATTCGGATTCCGTCTCTTTAACAGTTGAATCGTATCATACGTATAACTCTTCTCCTCGCGCTCGAGTTCGATCGTCTCGATATCAAAATAAATATTATCTTGAATCGCCAAACGTGTCATCTCTACACGGATATTAGCATCAATCGTCTTTTTCTCATCCACATGTGGCGGAATATGACTTGGTAAAAAGTAAACCTTATCTAACCCTAATTGCACACGAGCTTGTTCAGCCATAATTAAATGTGCAATATGGGGCGGATTAAAACTACCACCGATAAGCCCTACACGTTCTTGTGGTAAGTCTTCACCGAATTTTTCGGTTTTGTTTAATGTCTTAGAAAAAATATTGAGTTCAGCAACCATCGTCTATCGACCTCTTTTTTTGAATTCTGCAAATCGTACTGAAATATCTCTATGTTTTGGATTTTTGGCTTCTTTATATAACACAATCGTATGCCCAATCACTTGAATGATTGTACTACCCGTTGCCTCAGCAATCGTTTCGGCAGCTTCTTTGGGCTCCTCTAATGTATTTTGCAATAAAGTCACTTTAATCAATTCGCGTTTTTCAACAGCGTTTTGAATTTGATGAATCATCTCTTCGCTGAGTCCGCCTTTTCCAATTTGGAAGATTGGCTTCAACGAGTGTGCTTCTTTTTTGAAGAACTGTCTTTCTTTCCCTTTTAATTCCATGAAAGCTCTCCTTTCTTTAAATAATCGATTGACGTTGAATAACATCAACTTCTTTTGGACTCCATACCGATACCGTACCTGGTTTTTGAATCGTTACCCAACCAAGCCCTGCAATCACTAAGTCCGTTTTTTCTTTAATGGTAAATGTCTTCTTCACTAATTTTGGATACAACTTCATATTGTCTCCTGTTGGCGGCGTTAGAAGTGTTCCTGCATGTTTTGCATAAAACTCAGTCGCCTTCTCCAACTTCGTGCGATGCAAGCCGATTGTTTGCGGTGTATAGAAAGTAAATGAATTCCGTTCTCCTTGTTCGTAATCGACACGAATCAAACCACCGATAAAAATCGTTTGATCGCTATTTAATTGGAAAGTCTTTGGTTGTAACTCTTTTTGCGGTAAGACTTTTTTCATTTCTTTTTCCGCTAAGTAGTGCGTAATTTGGTGACGGTGAATAATCCCTGGTGTATCCACTAATGAAGAATGGTCATCAAATGGAATATCAATTTGTCCAAGAGTTGTCCCAGGATATTGAGACGTTGTAATCACTTCGTCCGTTTCACCGATACTTTGAATCAACTTATTAATGAGCGTTGATTTCCCTACATTCGTTACCCCTACGACATACGCATCTTTACCTTTACGGTACTCGTTAATCTTCTCGAGTAACTCGTCAATATGAATACGTTTATGACCACTCACAAGTAGCGTATCGACAGGTTTAATACCGTACTCTTTTGCATGACGTTCAATCCAAGCTTTCAAACGATTACGGTTCACGGATTTTGGATATAAATCCACTTTATTGGCTACGAATAAAATCGGGTTATCGCCTACAAAACGTTTCAAGCCAGAAATCATACTTCCGTATAAGTCGAATAAATCAACGACAAAAACAACTAGCGCATCTTCATCAGCGATACTACTTAACATCTTCAAGAAATCATCGTCTGTTAGAGATGCCGGTTGCAATTCATTATAATTACGGAGTCTAAAGCAACGTTGGCAATAAAGAGGGCCTTCACTTTCCAACATTTTATTTAATGCACTTTGCGGTGTGTACCCCGTTCCTTTTGGATCTTCCGTTTGGATGGTTGCTCCACATCCAATACATATATGCTGTTCCATGATTACTCCTCCTCCCATTTCTTATGATAGGACGCCCCTTGTGTGACTACAAAGATTCCTTTTTCAAAGAAACGATTGATTCTTGTTTTCCATGCATCACTTTCTTTTCTAGGTTTTACGATAATGGTTCTAACACCAAATGTATTTGCGCCTAGAATATCTGTTAACAGTTGGTCACCCACCATGACTGTCTTTGATTTATCAAAATCCAGCAATTGTTGTGCAGCTTTGAATCCCTTGTGCAGTGGTTTTAAACCAGGATACACATATGGAACATCCAACTGGGCTGCTGCCTCTTTGATACGATGTTCATTGTTATTCGATACAAGAACAATTTTAATTCCAGCATCTTTTAATGAATTCACCCAAGCAAGTAAAGTTTCATCGACTTCTTTTTCGTCCCATCCAATGAGTGTATTATCTAAATCGGTTAAGACCACTTCAATTCCATTCTCTTGTAAGAAAGGAACAGTAATCTCTTGATAGGTCTTTTTAAACCACGTTGGTTTGAATAGTGCCATAGTTCTCCTTCTAGTTCACGCGAACTCCCTGCGCATCAATTTCAAGCACACGAATCGTGCATCCTTTAAGTGTTGTTTCTAAATAGTTTTCTAAAGTTTGTACAAATCGCTCTACATTCTCTTTATAAACAAACGTCATTACTGTAGGACCAGCACCGCTTAAATAAGTTCCGAATGTCTCTAAGCCTTCTTTTTTAGAAATATTACGGACTTTTTCCATCCAAGGAACAAGCGTTGAACGGTACGATTCATGGAATAAATCTTTCTCAACAATCGAAGAGATTACTTTCCAATCTTCCGTCATTAATCCAGCTACCAATACATTACTACGGCTACTTGCTTCTACTGCCTCGCCGTATGCTAGTGAACTTGGTAAAACACCACGACTCTTCTTCGTTGATAATTGAACATTTGGAATCACCGCTACCATTGCAATCGGTGCTTCCACATTCTTATGAACTGTTAAGACTTCCTGTGTGCGATTGTCATAAGTAGCGACAACGACGCCTCCTAAAATTGCTGGCGCGACATTATCAGGATGTCCCTCGAAAAGAGTTGCCCATTTTACTTTCTCATCGTTTGTTAACTGTAAGTTTCCTAATACATTCGCTAATTCGATTCCCGCAACAATGGCACTCGAACTACTGCCAAGTCCTCTTGTTAGAGGAATCTCACTTTCGCATACGAGCTTGTGTGGTGCTAATGTTGGGCACACTTTTAAAGCTGTTTCGATAATTAAATTTTCTTCATTTGTCGGAATCTCTTCTCCAAACGGATGAGTAATCACCCATTCGCTAGAGGCTTCTTCCACTCGAAGTGTTAAATATAAATTCACTGCAATACCAAGCGAATCGAATCCTAATCCGATATTTGCTGAAGTTGCGGGAACTTTAATTGTGAATGCCATTATGCTTCCTCCAAGATTGGATAAATAGCAACTTCATTTAAATGAGCAAAAGCTTCTTTTACTTTGGCTAACTCACTTGCCGTTAAAGCTGTATAGCGAACTCCGAATTCTTCTTGGTTGTTAGAGATAACTTTGCCGCCTAGTGGTGCCACTTCCAAGTTTCCTTTTCCATAAACAAAATAAGAACTCGTCGCAGCCTCTGGACTAAATTCCACTAATGGGCTTTCTACACGACCAAATGTTTCAACTGCACTGCCATTTGCTTTGCGGCGAAGTACTTCAACAACGTCTGCTAAGACACTTGTAGCTGTCGGAAGGGAGCCTGCCCCTTTTCCATAAAATAGAACTTCATCCACCGCATTTCCTTTTACAGAAATCGCATTGTTTTCATAATGCACTTGCGCTAATAAATGAGCTGCTGGTACAAAAGTAGGTGCTACTTCAAGCGAAACTTTTTCGCCATCGCTAAGTGCTTTAGCGAGCAGTTTAATCGCAAACCCATTCTCAGATGCCATCTTCATATGTGAAGTAGTGACTCCAGAAATTCCAGTTTTAGCTACTTCATCAAAAGTCACGTTCACACCAAAAGCTAAACGCGTTAAAATCATTAATTTATAAGCTGCGTCATGCCCTTCCACATCGCTTGTTGGATCCGCTTCTGCAAATCCTTTTTCTTGAGCAATCTTTAATGCGGTTTCATAGCTAAGCCCTTCTTTTTCCATAGAGCTTAAAATAAAGTTTGTTGTTCCGTTGACGATCCCAACAATTGATTCTACATCATTCGTTTCAAAGTGTTGCACCATCGGACGAAGAACTGGAATCCCACCGCCGACACTTGCTTCATAGTACAAGTACACATCTTCAAGCTTAGCGAGTGTCGTTAATTCAACTCCATGAACGGCAATCAGATTTTTATTAGCAGTTACAACAGATTTTTTTGCAAGTAAACAAGCTCTCACATATTCATAAGCTGTTGTAATGCCACCCATCACTTCAACCACTAACTCAATTTCAGGGTCACTAACGATGTCGTTAATATCATTTGTAAATACAACATCTGTTTGTTCCATTAATTCTGGTTCTCTCACTAACGCTGTTTTAATTTCAATTTCTTCTGGAAGAACACGCTCTAATTTGGATGCATTTTTCTTTAAAATATTGTATACACCACTACCGACTGTCCCAAATCCTAATAACGCAATTTTCATTAATTTCAATCCTCATCTAATATATTGAAAAGCCACAGCACAGACACTCTGCGCCGTGGCTTTACTCACAGTTATTTTTTTAATCTTGTAACATTTCAAAAATTTCAATTGTCACTAAATCAATATCATCAAATTGGAATGTTTGATTTGTTTCTACATCTACTAATTCAAAACTATTTGTTTCTTGATTAAAAGTAACGATAGCTTTTTCAACGCCATCTTTTTCGAAGCGACGCACCTCGATATCTGAATCTTGTGCCGCCATTGTTTGTAAACGTTGGACAATTGCCACCAATTGTGAAGGTTTCATATAATTACTACCCCTTTCAAACTTTCTTTCATTATTCTACCATAAAACCTATCTCTGATAGTAAGAATAACCACTCTATTTAAGAGTTTTTTATTCATTTGGTAGGTTCCAATATAATTTAATTAAAGCTTGAGTTCCGTCATCTGCAAAGCCATCATCACAGAGGGTTTCGTAGAGTTTTTTGGCTTGTAGTGTCGCCGGTAAAAACAGACGCATTCTTTCTGCTTCATCCAGTGCAATTCCCAAGTCTTTTAGGAAATGTTTTGCAAAGAAACCTGGAGAATAATCCTCTTTCAAAATACGAGGGCCGTAATTTGAAAGTGACCAGTTTGCTGCACTTCCTGCACCAACGGTTTGTAATACCTTGTCCATATCTAAGCCTGCAGCTTTCGCATAAACAAGCATCTCCGTTAAGCCAGTCATCGTTCCTGCAATCATAATTTGATTAGCCATTTTCGTATGTTGGCCAGCACCCGCAGTTCCTTGGAGTGTAATCGTCTTAGAGAAGCAATCTAGTACAGGATACACTTTTTCTAACGTTTCTTCGGTTCCACCAACCATCGTAGAAAGTGTTCCATTTTTAGCACCAAGGTCCCCGCCTGATACAGGTGCATCTAGCGCTTCCCAAGAGCGTGCTGCAGCTTCTTGTGCAATACGTTTTGCTAAAGTTGGTGTACTTGTTGTAAGGTCCACTACTACGAGATGCTCTTTAGTAGACTTGAAGATTCCTTGGTCGCCAAAGTACACTTCTTCCACATCTTTTGGATAGCCTACGATTGTTAATACCACATCTGCAAGATTAGCTACGTCAGTAGGAGTATCTGCCCAAGTTGCTCCCTCTTCAAGAAGGTCTAAAGCTCTTTCCTTCGTACGGTTGTACACTACAACATTATATTTTTTTAGCAAATGGCGAATCATAGATTTCCCCATCACGCCTGTTCCGATAAATCCAATTGTTTTAATAGTCATTTTCTTCATCCTTTAACTCGTTCGTCGATAAACGTAAAAATTTCATGAGGCTCATAATATTATGAGAATGCTCTTGATTCCATTGATAGCCGTTAATCGCAGCCTCATAGAAATCTACAATTCTTTCGCCAAATGTTTCAGAAGAAATTTCAGCTAATAATTGGTCTTGTAACGCTGAAACTTCAGCTTCATTTCCTAATTGATTTTCGATATAGCCTAAGACACAATCCGCAATATCCGCATCTGTTTCAAATAACATTCCTAAAGCATCTGCTGTAATAAGACTGCTTAAGTAATCGTTCTTCTTTGCAATGACTGGAACGCGGTTAACAAGCGCTTCTAAGTAAGTTAATCCTTGGCTTTCAGATTCTGATGCATTCACGTAAAGATCCGCCATTTGATAGTATTTATAGACCATTTCGTTTTTGATTTCGCCCACAAATTGAACAAAATCGTTCATACCAAGTTCTGCCACTTGTGCTTCCAGTTTTTCTCTTTCAGGTCCGCCACCTGCAATACATAAGCGCACATTTGGCTTACTTGATACGATAGCTGGTAATGCGGCAATCACTGCCGCAATATTTTTTTCTTGTGACAAACGACTAAGAGATAGTAGCACCACTTCACCATCTGAATAGCCAAGTTCACTTCTTAAAGCATTAGCAACTTCTGGTTCTTGTGGAGGAACAACGACTCCCGTTGGAATCACTCGAACTTCCTGAAGCACTCCATATTCAATCAGCTTATCTTTTGTCATTTGACTTGGAGCAACCACTCCACTTGTTTGATTACAAAATGTTTTCGATATATACGCCACGTGACTTTGACGGAGCACTTTCCCTTTGGCAATATAATGTAAATATTTTTCATACATTGTATGGTACGTATGAATTGTTGGAATTTTCAACATAGCAGCAATTAATTTACCTGCCAAACCAAGACTAAACTCTGTCTGCGTATGAATAATATCCAATTCATTTTCTTTCACAATTCGGTAGGCTTTTCCTAGGCCTTGAATCGCCACACGACGATCCTTGAACGCAAAGAACGGAATACTACCCAATCGAATAATATTCTCTTCCGGTTCCGTTACCTTTGGATCCGTTGTTGTAAAAATGATTACCTTATGCCCTTGTCTTTCTAAATCCTCTTTTAATACACGTATTGAAGTCGCAACTCCACTCACTTGTGGAAAGTACGTATCTGTAAATATACCGATTCGCATACTTACCTCCTTAAGTTTGAAATAAACAAATTTATTTCTATTATCTCCTCCATTATAAACGATACACGCTGTAGTGTCACTAATAGCATATAAAAAAGGAAGCTCACTTAGTTGAACTTCCTTTTTTTCTATAGATTACTACGAAATTAATGATTGAATGTAATAACATCGAATTTAAAACAGAACCTGATTGCATCCTTAATCCAAATAGCAGAAGAGCTATACAGAAAAAATAAACAATACTTTTAATATCAAAAGCAAAATGAAAGACGATAAAAACAACTGTTCCAAGTATAAATGAAAAGACGATATTTTCAGCATTATAAGCAATCCCTCTACAAATCATTTCCTCAATAATCGGCGTCAATAAAATAGCAGATACTTTTGTATGTAAAGAAAATTCACTGCTATCTTTTTTAGTAAATACCAAAAGAAAAATGATCACTATTACTCCATATATGACAAGAAGTGGGAAATCTAGTGCAAAAGAAATAGTAGTACTTATTTGAAAATATACAAGAAGCGCTAAAAAGAAAATGGTCTTAAAAGTGTCCCTTGCTATTTTTAAATATTCTTCTGACTTAAATCGTTTTTTTAGTAAGTGATATAGTCCATACGACAAGAACACTACCAAAAAATAAATAAAAATCGAGATAGCTGTATTTTGTATTGTCGAAAGCATAAATTCCTCCTGTATGAATTTTAAAACTGGTTCATTAATTTTACTAAATAAGAATGCACTATAAATTGATTATTATAGAAACTTTTAGTAACTTTTTGTTTTCAATAATCTAAAAATAAAAGGTTCTATAATTTTTAGGGTTGATGGAAATTTTCCACCAACCCTATTTTAGTGTATACAAAAAGGCCAACATCCGTTATATTAAAATCGCTAAACCTAATACAAGAGGATGATGACCATATGAACAATATACTAGAAGCTACGCTACAAATCAAAGATAAAAACATTATTTGGGATAATACAGTTCAAGAGACGATATTTAAAAATAGAAAATCTTTATTTTATTCAGCTACATATACGCATAAGCCAGAATTTTGTACCGTTTGTGGGTGTGTTAGCCAAAATAATAATATCGTTAAAAACGGTACGAAAACGTCCCGTATCACTCTCTGTTCTGTTTCAGGCCTTCCGGCCTACTTAAATCTACGCAAGCAGAGATTTCTCTGCAGAGAATGTGGCTCTTCATTTACCGCAGATACTAGCCGAATCGTAGAAAAACATTGTCATATTTCGAAACGTTTAAAAAATGAAATTAAGGCAAAAATAAGTGAAACAGTATCTGAAACATATATCGCAAAAGAAACAAATGTTTCAGTTCATACTGTAAGACGTATCATAGATGATACAGCACGATTATTAACGATTAAACCATTACATGATTTACCTGAGCATTTATGTTTTGATGAATTTAAATCCGTTAAATCTTCCGATAGTAATATGAGTTTTATTATTTGTGATAGCACTACACACAAGCTAGTCGATGTTGTACGAGATAGAAAATCTTACAGCCTGAAACAATATTTTCATCGTTTTGAACCTAAGACTAGATTAAAAGTAAAAACTATCTCCATCGACATGTACTTACCATACATTCAATTAATAAAAGAAA
>ENA-OWLZ01000005-OWLZ01000005.1-metagenome-genome-assembly--contig:-NODE-5-length-53630-cov-5.281661_pt1 | contig 53630 bp, 40 predicted proteins | sample MGYA00245341_ERZ651117 | MGnify/ENA primary metagenome ERZ651117 (study PRJEB26857, sample SAMEA4031763) | metagenome | biome: human; feature: oral; material: saliva | place: Philippines | collected 2014 | study... | reverse complement strand
GAATACCTCTGCTTACCAAGAGACTTTGGCGAATGCGATTGTGGCAGGGATTAAGCGTTATTATTCTGTTTATAATTGAACAATTGAGAGAATCTGATGGTTCTCTCTTTTTAATAATCTCACAGAGAAAACGCTTGCATAAACCAAATCTAAATGGTATATTAAAAAACGTGAAAACGTTATCAAAAGGAGTTACTATGAAAAGAAATCCCCAAGCTAATAATGGAAAAGTCCTTCGTTATAGCCTTCGTAAGTACAAGTTGGGGTTGGCTTCTGTAACCATTGGAGCTGTTTTTTTGAGTTTTGCTACTGTTCAAGGAGTCAAGGCAGAAGAAGCAGTTTCAACACCTGCAACAAGTACACAAGTAGAACCAGCTGATTCTAGTCTCTTTGTTAGTAATCAAGTTACTGAAACGCTGACATCCTCTGTAACTACTGAGACTGAAACAGGGCTTAAATCAACGAATACAGGTTTTATTCAAGAAGAGGACACAGTTCGTCTTGATACTGGAAAATCAGACTCAGTTGCAGAAAACACATCTAATACTGTAACTACTGATCGTGCTGTGATTCCAACTTTGACTAATGCGTCTGAGGATCCTATTGCTGAAGGGACTATTCGCTTGCATTTCCAAGAGTTGCCAAGTCAAGATAAGGCGTCGCTTGGTCTTTGGACTTGGGATGATGTTGAGACACCATCGTCTCAGAAGGGCGCTTGGCCAACAGGGGCAACCTCATTTGCATCTGCAAAAGAGGATGATTATGGTGTCTATTTAGATGTGAAGTTGTCTGCTGCACCTAAAAAGCTTAGTTTCTTGATTAATAATGCTGCTGGAACAAACCTTTCAGGTGACAAAACTGTAGAAATTCTTAGCCCTCAAATGAATGAGGCCTGGATTGACAAGGATTTCCAAGTTTACAGTTATCAGCCTATCCCTCAAGACCACGTTCGTATCAATTATTTCCGTACGGATGGTGATTACAGTAATAAGTCTGTCTGGTATTGGGGTGACGTTAAAGACGCGCCAAGTAATTGGCCTGATGGTGTTAACTTCAAATTGAATGGTAAGTATGGTGCCTATTTAGACATTCCACTAACAGAGGCAGCTAAATCTATCGGATTTTTACTCTTAGATGAGAGCAAAACAGGAGATGATGTGAAAATTCAACCAAATGACTATAAATTTGGCGACTTGAAAAAATCTCGTCAGCTTTTTGTGAGAGATTTAGACCCAACGATTTATACTAATCCTTACTTTGTTAAAGATGTGCGTTTGACTGGAGCTCAGCAAATTAGCCCAAGCCAAATTGACCTTAGCTTTAGCAACTTAGATGAAGTGACGGCTGAGGACATTCTCAAAGACCTCAAGGTAACAGATAAGGATGGGAATAGCGTAACGCTTAAACAACTTGATTTGGATGCCAAGCTCAAAAAAGCCAAGTTAACAGGCGATTTTGCTGCTGAAAATCTACCTTACAAGGTTACTTTAGGTAATGATAGTTTTAAAACGTCTGAAAGTTGGCAATTGAAGGATGCGCTCTACAGTTACGATGGCGAATTGGGTGCTCGTCTTGAAGAGAATGGTACTAAGGCACATGTGACACTTTGGTCACCAAGTGCAGATCAAGTAGATATCATTGTCTATGATAAGAATAATCAAGACAAGGTGCTCGCTGAACATGCCCTAAGCAAGGGACCTCGTGGTACTTGGCAAGCTGACTTGATTGCGACTGATTTTGGGCTTGAAAATTTAACAGGCTATTTTTATCAATATCGTATTAAACGAGGAGATCAGTCAGTAATCGTTCTTGATCCTTATGCGAAATCGTTGGCAGCTTGGAATAGTGACGACGCCAGCAAGGGACCTGAACATAAGATTGCTAAGGCTGCTTTCGTAGATCCTGCCAATTATGGACCAAAAGATCTTGACTATGCTAAGATTCCTAACTTTAAAACTCGAGAAGATGCCATCATTTATGAGGCTCATGTCCGTGATTTTACCTCTGATAAAGCAATCTCTTCAGAACTTAAACACCAATTTGGTACCTTTGCAGCCTTTGCGGAGCGATTGGATTATCTTAAAGATCTTGGTGTTACCCATATTCAGCTTTTGCCAGTATTGAGCTACTATTTTGTTAATGAATTGCAAAATAGTCAACGTTTAGATACTTATGCTTCAAGTAATAGCAACTACAACTGGGGTTATGACCCACAAAACTATTTCTCCTTGACAGGTATGTATTCTGAAAATCCAAGTGATCCTACTAAACGTATTGAAGAATTCAAGAATTTAGTTGCTGCTATTCATAATCACGGTATGGGCGTTATCTTGGATGTGGTTTACAATCATACAGCCAAGACAGCTATTTTTGAAGACCTTGAGCCAAATTATTATCACTTTATGGATGCTGATGGCACGCCACGTTCGAGTTTTGGTGGAGGGCGTCTAGGAACGACTCACTATATGAGCCGTCGTGTCTTGGTGGATTCGATTGCCTATCTTACTAAGGAATACAAGGTAGATGGTTTCCGTTTTGATATGATGGGTGACCATGATGCTGAAAGTATTGAAAAAGCTTACCATGCTGCACGCGCTCTTAATCCAAACCTTATTATGCTTGGTGAGGGTTGGGTGACATATGCGGGTGATGAAAATAGCCCTGTTCAGCCTGCCGATCAGTCTTGGATGAAAGATACTGATACCGTAGCTGTATTTTCAGATGATATTCGAAATACCCTCAAATCAGGTTATCCAAATGAGGGGACACCTGCCTTCATCACAGGCGGAAAACGAGATATTAACAAAGTTTTTGATAACATCAAGGCACAACCAACTAACTTTGAGGCTGATTCACCAGGAGATGTTATCCAGTATATTGCAGCACATGATAATTTGACCCTTTTTGATATCATTGCTCAATCAATCAAGAAGGATCCAAGCAAGCCTGAGAATAATGCTGAAATTCATCGTCGCTTACGTCTAGGGAACCTTATGGTCTTGACTGCTCAAGGAACGCCGTTTATTCACTCTGGTCAGGAATATGGTCGTACCAAACAGTTCCGTGATCCTGCCTACCGTTATCCTGTGACTGAGGACAAGGTACCAAATAAGGCTCACCTTTTAGTTGATGAAAAGGGCAATCCGTTTGATTATCCATACTTTATCCATGATTCTTATGATTCTAGTGATGCTGTCAACCATTTTGATTGGACTAAAGCAACTGATAGCAAGGCATTCCCAGAAAATACGAAAACGCGCGCCTTTACCAAAGGTTTGATAGCCCTACGTAAGTCAACAGATGCCTTCAATTTCAAATCAAAAGCAGAAGTAGATGCACGTCTAACGCTATTGACAGTTCCTGGTCAGGACAATGTCGCCCAAGAAGATTTAGTATTAGGATACCAAACCATTGCTTCAAATGGAGACCGTTATCTTGTCTATGTCAATGCTGATAGCAAGACTCGTCAGTTTGATTTGAGTAAGATTACAAATGGTCTGTCCTATCTGGTTTTAGCAGATGCCAATCAAGTCAATTTATCTGGAATTAGTGATTTATCAGGTGTGACAATCAACAATCACATCTTGACCTTGGATCCATTAACAGCGACTATTATTCGTTTGACCAATGCTCAAACACCAACTGACGAAGTAGCTAAGATTTCTGAAAAGACCGAGTCATTTGCTGGTAAAGATACAGAGGCAACTAAAACAAATGTTAAGACCTTAAACCAAGAGGACCTTGTCGGAGATGCTGAACTTGTAAATCGTGGAAATGGTCAGGGTATGACTGAAGCTAGTGGTCAGACTGATAAGCAACTGCCATCCACTGGTGAAGAGACAAATCGTGGACTCTTTTTAGCAGGTCTCCTAAGTATTCTAAGTCTAGGTTTCCTTAGAAAACGTCGTAGTAAGTAATTATTTTTGTGACTGTAAAATACGTTTGCAATGTTTTATAGAAACTAAAATAAGTCTCTTCCTTGAATTTTCAAAAACCAAAATTTTTAAAACCAATTAACAGAAGTGAGATGATGATTTAAATTTTTCAGATTTAGGTCCGTCTCGCTTTTTTGATTTATTATAAAAAACGCTATTTTTTTATACTCATTATTAACTAGACTTTAGAATGATTCTTATATACTTGGAAAGCGTTGACAGTACTTGTAACATTTGTTAGGGTAAGAACATAATCTTTAATTAATTGTATCGAAGTCAGTTATTGATTAGTTGATGATGAGATTGTGATTAAAGGTTATTTAGTAAAAAGAAGAGGTTGTATGAAGAAAAAGAGTATTTTATGGGTAGTGGTCGTCTTACTCATTATGTTATCATTGGCTATTGGTTCAAATAGGCAGTTTAGTTTCTTTGGATTATTTCAAGGACAGCACCAATCTTTGCAACTGTTTTGGGAGTCTCGTCTCCCTAGAACATTAGCCATCATACTTGCGAGTTCTGCCATCAGTTTATCTGGATTGCTAATGCAAACGATCTCGCAAAATCCTTATGCAGCACCATCGACAACAGGCACCACAGAGGCAGCACAATTGGGTATACTCTCATCGCTGTTCTTCTTTGGTAAGGCAACATTATTTCAAAAGATGAGCTTTGCCTTCATTTCGTCTCTTCTATTTACTAGTCTTTTCATCCAAGTTATTCGTCGTTTGAAGTTTAAGGAAAAATGGGTCCTTCCCTTGGTTGGACTTATTTATAGTGGCATTATCGGTTCCTTTGCTGAAATGATTGCCTTTCGTTTTAACCTTATTCAATCTATGACTTCATGGAGTCAGGGTTCTTTTTCGATGATCCAACGACATCAGTATGAATGGCTTTTTCTCTTAGTGTTTGTCTTAGTAGGTGTTTGGTTGTATTCAAATACTTTTTCAGTCATGGCACTGGGTGAGGACACTAGTCGTACCCTAGGACTACCTTACCAGACTATGGAGACTCTTGCTTTAGTACTGGTTTCTCTAACTTCAGCTATTACTATGATAACGGTTGGTGCTCTTCCTTTCTTAGGCGTTATCGTACCGAATTTAGTTCGTCAGTTTGCTGGAGATTTCTTTAAAAACACCCGAAGCTTAGTTGTCTTGGTTGGTATGATATTAGTACTGGCTTGTGATATCTTAGCACGTCTTGTCATTTGGCCTTATGAGGTTTCTGTGTCATTGATTTTGGGCGTCATCGGAACCCTTGTCTTTCTGATACTTATTTGGAAAGGGGAAGGAGCATGACAATGATTAAACGATCGACACTGATCCTATTGCTCGTTCTTGGATGCCTGGGCTTTTTAGCTACAGCTTATTACCTTTTTCCGACAGCAAGCGTGCCAAATAGCTATATTCTTAATTTGAGAGTAAAGAAACTCTTAGTCTATCTTCTTGTAGCGCTGATTTCAAGCTTTACCACGGTGTCCTTTCAAGCAGTGACAGGTAATCGCTTTTTGACACCATCAGTCTTAGGATTAGAGAGTTTTTACGTACTCATGCAATCTCTCTTTTTAGCTATCTTTTGGCGCTGGTCACAGGGAGTAGAACCACGGTCAATGACTGAATTTTTGATTGTCATGAGCTTGCAATGTGCTTTCTTTCTGTTCTTGCAACCTATGATAAAAAAATTATTGGGCAAAGGTATTGGCTTAATTCTCTTAATCTGCATGACACTGGGTACACTATTCAGGAGTCTATCGACATTTCTCCAGGTCATTATGGATCCAAACGAGTATGATAAGCTTCAGTCTAAGCTCTTTGCTTCCTTGCAAAATGTTAATCAGGAGGTTCTATACTTAGCAGTTGGGATAACTTTTGTACTTTGCTTTTTCCTATATCGAAAGGGAAGAGTTTTGGATATTTTTTATCTTGGTAAGGATAATGCCAGATTATTGGGTATCAATGTTGAAAAGGAGCAAACTCAAATTCTTTGGTTTGTTGTGATTCTAGTAGCTACCTCAACTGCCTTAGTTGGCCCCCTATCCTATCTTGGGTTTATTTTGGCAAATTTAACTTATCAGATGGTTAAGGATTTCCGTCATCAAACTCTTTTTATTATTGGGAGTTTATTAGGTTATCTTGTTCTCTTGGTGGGTCAAACACTGGTTGAACGCGTGTTTAATTTTAGTATCAGTGTTCGTACCATGATTGAACTGGGCGGAGGCCTATTCTTTTTCTATCTCTTGTATAAGGAGCGTCGTAAATTATGATTAACATAGACAAGGTGTCAAAATCTTATGGAAAAGATCAAGTTCTTGACGAAGTTGGACTTTCTATAGACCAAGGAAAATTCACAGCTTTTATTGGTCCAAACGGTGCTGGAAAATCTACACTTTTGTCCTTAATTAGTCGTCTTATGCCTAAAGAGGAAGGCTATCTTTATATTAAGGGCCAAGAAATTGAGAGTTGGGATTCTTTGAACTTGGCAAAGGAACTTTCAATGCTAAAGCAAAAAGTTGATTATCAGGTGAAATTGACTGTTGAAGAACTGATTTCCTTTGGCCGTTATCCATACAGTCAAGGGAGATTGTCAACTGAGGACTATCAAAAAATTGATCAGGCAATTACCTATATGAACCTAGATGCTTTACGCAAAAGACGCATTGATCAGCTCTCTGGTGGTCAATTACAGCGCGTCAATATTGCTATGATCCTTGCACAGGATACGGATATTATTTTATTGGATGAACCTCTCAATAATCTGGACATCAAACAGGGAATTCTCATGATGAAAACTTTGAGAAGTTTGGTGGACGATTTGGGAAAAACGGTCGTCGTTGTTATCCATGATATTAATGTTGCCAGTCAGTTCGTTGATGTCATGGTTGCTTTTAAAGATGGTAAAGTCTTTAGTTATGGGAGTCCAGATCAGGTAATGACTGAGGATATCCTAGGCAGACTTTATGATATGAAAATTACAATCGCAGATATCGATGGCAAGAAAATCTGCTTATATAGATAAGGATGGAATTTATGAAAAAGCGTAAATTACTTTTAGCTCTTGTAGCCTTTGTATCAGTTCTTACTCTTGTGGCTTGTTCAAACGGTTCAGGAAAAAATAGTAGTTCAAGTCAAGATAATACTGTCACAATTAAAACCTCTACAGGTAACAGTAAAGTACCTAAAAATCCTAAGAAAATCGTTGTCTTGGATTATGGTGTAGCTGATACCATTCGAGCACTTGGTAAAGAAGATAGTATTGTTGGTTTACCGACAGACAGTCTACCAAGTTACCTCAGTGATTTCAAAAATAAAAAAGGCATTACTAATGTCGGTAATCTGAAAGAAGTTAATTTGGAAAAGATTGCAGAGCTTGAGCCTGATTTAATCATTCTTTCTGGTCGTACACAAAGCCAGATGGAAGAATTTAAGAAAATTGCACCAACAATCTATTTCGAAACGAGTACGAAAGATTATTGGAGTTCTGTAAAGACTAATATTCAGGAACTCGCCAAGGTGTTCGGTGATGAGTCTGAAGAAACAGCCAAAACTAAGATTTCTGAGATTGATCAAATTGTCAAAAAAGCACAAGAAGCCAATAAGGATACTCAGTCAACAGCTTTGACAGTCATGCTTAATGAAGGTAATTTGGCTGGTGTATCACCGGAAGGTCGCTTTTCATTTATCTACAACAGCCTAGGCTTTAAACCAACAAGTTTGGAAATTCCAAATGAAAGCAATGGTGGAGCTAATCATGGATTTTCTCTTAGCTTTGAAAGTGTCAACCAAGTTAATCCAGACTTCATTTTTGTAGTTGACCGTACACTAGCTATTGGTGGTGATGATACACAGAATTCTGATATTCTAAATAATAGCCTTTTACAAGAAACAAATGCTGGTAAAAATGGACATATTGTTACACTTACCTCAGATTTGTGGTATCTCTCAGGTGGTGGTTTGGAATCAACTAAACTGATGTTTGAAGAAGTAGCCAAATATGCCGGACAATAAATAGTCAAAAACCAAGGAGCAAATAATTCCTTGGTTTTTCTTTTATTTAGAATCATTCTTATCTGCTCTTTAGAATAGTTCTTAAATAGCCTAAAACCGTTGACAGCACTGGTTTCTTCTGTTAGTTTAGATAATGTTCTCTTACATATGAGAGATCATTATTGACTTATCATCGTTCGTTTTTTTATTAACATTAAAACGACGATTCACATATATAACGACAAATGTCGAACACTATCTTGAAAATAGGAGACATTCATGAAAAAAATTAGCAAACTTGGTGTTGTTCTTTTGGCATCAGGACTTTTACTGACGGCTTGTGCCAAATCTGATAATTCAAGTAATTCAAGCTCAACTAGCTCAAAACTCACAGCCAGTGAGCAAAAGCAATTGAAGCAGGCCACAAGTGATTATAAGACTTTCGTAGAAGGTGAAATTGATCAACTCTTGAAAGATACTGAGGAATTCAGTGAAACCCTCAAGTCAGGAAATCTTGAAGAAGCTAAGAAGCAATACCCATTGATTCGTATGGCTTACGAACGTTCAGAACCGATTGCAGAAAGCTTTGGTGAGTCTGATGTGAAAATCGACTACCGTTTGGTTGATTACATGGACGAAAATAAATCTGAAGACGGTTGGTCAGGTTTCCACCGTATTGAGCGTATCATGTGGCAAGACAACACGACAGAGGGCACAGCTGCCTATGCGGATCAACTAGTCAATGATATCAAGGAACTTAAGGCTAAAATCGCAACTGTTGAAGTCACTCCAGATATCATGTTGACAGGTGCTGTTGACCTTCTTAATGAAGTAGCAACTCAAAAGATTACAGGTGAAGAAGAAGTCTTCTCACACACTGATCTTTACGACTTCCGTGCCAATATTGAAGGGGCGGAAAAAATCTTTGAGCTCTTCAAGCCATTGATTGAGAAGAAAGATGCTGAACTTGTTAAGACTTTGGAAACTGAATTCAAGAATGTTAATGGTCTCTTAGACAAACACATGACTGATGAGAAAAACTATAAGTCTTATACAGATTTGAGTGAGGCAGATACTAAGGAATTGGCCGAAGCTGTAACGAAACTTGGTGAGCCATTATCACAAATGGGTGTTATCCTAGATGGGAAATAAGAAAAATGACTGACGAAAAATTTTTAGATCAAAAAATGGACCGTCGTGAATTTCTTAAAAAAGCAGGTATTGGAGGGGCTGGGCTTGCGCTTGGTCTTTCTGGTGCATCTGCTTTTTTCGCTAATCAGGATAGTTCAACAAAAAAAGCCCTAGAAGGGGATGAAGATATTAGCTTCTTTGGCAAGCACCAGGCTGGGATTACGACTCCTATGCAAAAAGCTTGCTACTTGGTGGTTCTGGATCTTCACACGACCGATAAAAAAGAAGTGATTCAGCTCTTTAAAGACTGGACAGATTATAGTAGTAAATTAGTAGAAGGTGAACTAGTTAAAAAGGATGGTTCCAATGCCCTTTTACCACCAAGTGATACTGGCGAAACCGTTGGACTCAATCCCTATCGCTTGAGCCTAACTTTTGGGGTTTCGGCCGATTTTCTTAAAAAACTTGGTTTGGAATCCAAACGTCCTAAGCTCTTCCGAGATTTGCCACCATTTCCAAAGGAGCAGTTGCAGGACAAGTATACTGGTGGAGATATCGTCATTCAAGCCTGTGCAGATGATGAACAAGTAGCCTTTCATGCTGTTCGCAATCTGATTCGCAAGGGTCGGAATAAAGTTACCATGAAGTGGAGCAAATCAGGTTTTGCTGCAATTGGAGACCGCAAGGAAACGCCTCGAAATCTCTTTGGTTTCAAGGACGGAACTGCTAATGTTACGACAGAAAAGGAATTCGACAAGGTTGTATGGACCGATAGTAAAGATTGGATGAAGGGCGGTTCTTATATGGCTCTTCGTCTGGTACAGATGCACTTGGAAACTTGGGATCGTACCAATTTGCAGGAGCAGGAAAACACCTTTGGTCGTTACAAGGAATCAGGTGCACCTTTTGGAAAGAAAGATGAGTTTGACGAAGTAGATTTGTCAAAACTTCCAGTCGATTCACATGTCCGTTTGGCTAAAGAAGTGGATCTTCCTATCTTACGCCGTTCCTATTCCTATTCGGATGGCATTGATGAGAGAACTGGTCAGTTTGATGCAGGCTTGATTTTCATTGCCTATCAGAAGGATCCGGACCGTTTTGTTAAAATTCAGACCAATCTTGGTGCTGTAGACAAGATGAACGAGTACATCACCCATATCGGAAGTGGGCTCTTTGCTTGCTTTGCTGGCGTGGAGAAAGGAGGCTACCTTGGTCAAGCACTCTTTGAATAAACTCCTCGTTTTACTAGGACTTCTGGCCTTATTCTGGGCTCATCCAGTCGCTGCTGAATCTTACAGTAATCTTTTCATCAAAATCACAGACGCGACAACAGCTGTTCAAAATAAAGATCAAACAAAGGCTAAGGAATTAGTTGGTGAGATTAAGTCTGATTTCGAAACGAAAGAAAATCACGATTCCAAGGCTGGTCAAAAAGTTAGCAAGGCTCTTGATATTAAGGGAGACGTGACAGAAGAGGACTTAACCGCCATCTCGTCAGCCCTTCTTAAATTTGAAAAAGAGCAAAATCCTGTTGATTTAGACGCAGAAAAGGAAAAACTTGATACTCGCTTAAAACCTTATTTCAAGAACTTACAGGATGCCATTAATGCCAAAGATTTGACTGCGACACGAAAAACTTACAGTGAATTAAATAATGCTTGGACGCGAAATGAAGCTGTTGTCCGTGACCATAGTACTGCCTACTACGGTAAGATTGAGACAGCTATTTCACTATTGAGAAGCAGTATCGAGACAGAACCAACTGATTTCACTAACATCCAGTCATCCTATGATGACCTTAAGGGTGGGATTGATGACTTTATCAAGGGTGTTCCTCTTGATAGCACTAGCAGCAGTTTAACTCTTAAAGATGGTATTAAGCTCTTGAAAAAGGCTCTCGGTCAATTCCAAGCGGGTGATGAAAAAACGGCTGCAGCAACTATGAAGAAATTCATCACGATCTGGCCAACCATTGAAGGAGATGTAAGCACAACTAATCCTAGTCTCTATACACGTGTGGAGAGTGAAACGCCTGTTATCATGGTTAAAGGGAAAGAAAAAGCTTATCAGGACAAACTGCAAGCATTAATTACAGATTTATCTGCTATCGATACCAGTGCTTCTTACAATGCTTTTGATGCCATGTTAATTCTCTTGCGGGAAGGCGTTGAGGCTCTCCTTATCGTTATGGCGCTTGTGACAACTCTTAAGGCGGCCAAGATGCGTAAGGGACTTAAATGGGTATATGGAGGAGCCATTGCTGGGGTACTCGCCAGTGCAGCAATAGCTATCGTCTTGCAAGTTGTCTTTCCTGCCGTTACCTCTGGCTCTAACCGTGAAATCATTGAAGGTGGCGTTGGCATTTTCGCAGTTGCAATGATGATTCTGATTGGAATTTGGCTCCATAGTAAGTCTTCGGTCAAGCAGTGGAATGACTTTATGGACCGCCAGATGAAGACGGTGACGGCTACTGGAAGCTTTGTATCTATGTTTGCCCTTAGTTTCTTGGCAGTCTTCCGTGAAGGGGCCGAGACAATCCTTTTCTATGTTGGTATTATCCCACGTATCACAACAGCTAATTTCTTGATTGGGATTGCTTCAGCTATTGCGATTCTTGTTATCATTGCTGTGGCTATGACTAAGGCTAGTCATTATATTAAACCGCACCGTATCTTCTTTATTTTGACCTGGTTGATTTATGCCTTGGCCTTCAAGATGCTCGGTGTCAGCATTCATGCCCTTCAGTTGACTAATATGATGGACAATCATTTGATTAGTGGTTTCCCAACTATCGATTGGGCAGGCATCTATCCTAGCTGGGAAGTCTTAATACCCCAACTTATCTTTATTGCCATTATTGCCTTTGTGACGGTGAAACAGCATGGCAAGAAGTAAGGATGAGATGACTATTGTTGAGCATCTGGTGGAATTTCGGAGACGTTTTATTGCAGTAGTCATTTGCTTTTTCCTAGTTTTTTGTATCACCTTCTTGTTTGCTGGGGAGCTCTATGCTTATTTGACCAGAGGATTTGATAAGCCCTTATTGGTTCTTGGGCCTAACGATATTCTCTGGATTTACATTAATCTAGCAAGTCTCATGGCTTTTACGGTTACTTTGCCTTTCACCACCTACCAGATTTGGCAGTTTGTGAGACCAGGTTTGAGGGACAATGAAGCGCGTGCTATCTTTGCTTATATACCAGCAACTTTTGTCTGTTTTGTATTAGGCTTGGCCTTTGGCTATTATTTTGTGAGTCCAGCTATTTTAGAAGTGCTTTTGAAACTAGGTGAAGGTCTCTTTAATACTCAAATAACAGCTCAAAACTACCTTAGTTTTTTACTGCATACGACAGTGCCATTAGCAGTTCTCTTTGAACTGCCTGTAGTTGTAAGTTTTCTGACATCTATCGGCATGATAACACCAGTATTTCTGACACGCTATAGACGCTATGCCTACTTTATTCTCTTGGTTTTGGCAGTCATTTTGACACCAGCTGACTTTATCAGTGACTTGGCCATGACTGCTCCCTTAATCTTGCTTTATGAAGTTAGCGTAACTCTTAGTAAGCTCATTTATATACGTAAACAAAGAAAATATAAAGAAAAATAGAAAGGAGATTTCATGGGAATTCTACGTGATATCGGAGCTCCTGGACTTATTATTATTGTCCTAGGTGCCCTCCTCATCTTCGGTCCTAAACGCTTGCCAGAACTTGGTCAATCCATCGGTAAAATGCTTGCTGAATTTAAAGCAGCTGTAAATAAGACTGATAATAACATAAAAGACGAAGAAGACAAGTATAAAGACTAGTATCTTTACTTAGTGAACATCTTCTAGTTTCTTGACAATTATAAGCTTTTATGACATAATACATTTGTATTGAATAGTAAGTCTATATCATAGGCAAGAAAAGACCCCGCGCTAACTTCCACATAAGCTCGGGGTCTTTTTTAGCACTATCTATCCCTGTTTAGCCATTTGTCGACCAGACGAAGGATAACACCGACCACAATGGGTCCGATGATAGTTTTGAATAGTAAATCCATCATAGGCAATCTCACCTCCCTTCGTAGGCGGTATCGAGGTGCCAAGGGATATTATATCATAGATCAATAGAGATATCTTTAACAACAGTAAGGAAGTAAAAGTTAGACTGTATTTTGATCAAAAGAAACAAAAAATCAGCTCAAGAGGGCTGATTTCTAGATCTTATAAACTGATACGTTTTTCTGTTTCAGCGTCGAAGAAGTGACCTTTAGCAACGTTGAAAGTAAGGTTAACTTTTTCACCTGGATTGTGGAAATCACGCGCATCAACGCGAGCAGCAAACTCAGTTTCTCCAAGTTTTAGGTAAAGCATTGTTTCTGCACCGAGAAGCTCTGAAACGACGACTTCAGCATCAACATTAGCATCTGGATATACTTCTTGAACGATTGGACGGCTTGAAACATCTTCAGGACGGATACCAAAGATAACTTCCTTCCCTTGGTAACCTGTTTGCTTCAAGATTTTAGCTTGACCTTCAGTGATTGCAATATCCAAACCTTCAGAGTTAGTAATGCGATTGCCATCAACTTTAACATTGAAGAAGTTCATAGCAGGGCTTCCGATAAATCCAGCAACAAATTTATTGGCTGGCTCATTGTAAAGCTCTTGAGGAGTACCGATTTGCTCGATACGACCAATAGTTCCAGAACCATCAGGATTTTTAGTTGAACTCATGATAACAATACGGTCAGCAAGAGTCATAGCTTCTGTCTGGTCGTGGGTAACGTAGATAGTCGTAGCACCAATATTACGAGTAATCTTAGCAATTTCAGCACGCATTGTGACACGAAGTTTAGCATCCAAGTTTGAGAGAGGTTCGTCCATAAGGAAGACTTTAGCATCACGAACGATGGCACGTCCCATAGCCACACGCTGACGTTGACCACCAGAAAGGTCAGCAGGTTTACGTTCCAAGAACTCAGTCAAGCCAAGGCTAGCAGCTGCTTTACGTACACGTTTGTCAATATCGTCTTTTTTATATTTACGAAGTTTTAGACCAAAGGCCATATTTTCATAAACAGTCATGTGTGGGTAAAGTGCGTAGTTTTGGAATACCATGGCAATGTCACGGTCTTTTGGTGATTTGTCATTAACCACTTCACCATCAATAGAAAGTGTTCCTTCTGTGATTTCTTCAAGACCAGCTACCATACGGAGTGTTGTTGATTTACCACATCCTGAAGGACCTACGAAAACGATAAATTCCTTGTCTTTGATGTCGATACTGAAGTCTTCGACAGAGTAGTGAGTTGCATTTGGGTATTTTTTATAAATTTTATCCAGTTTAAGAGTTGTCATATCATTTATCCTTTATTATTTAACTGATCCGCCAGTTACACCTTCAACATAGTATTTCTGCATGAAGATAAAGAGAAGAGTGATTGGGATGGCGATGATAATAGCACCTGCGGTAAATGGAAGGAACCATTCATTGATAGCGTCTTGGTTAAGCATTTGGTAGAGTCCAAGGGCAACAGTATATTTATCTTTAACGTCACCAAGGATAACAGATGCAAAGATGAAGTCTACCCAAGGTCCCATGAAGGCCATGAGGGCAGTGTAGACGATGATTGGTTTAGAAAGTGGCAAGGTTATCTTAGTGAAGATTTGAAGACGTGTAGCACCGTCAATCATTGCTGATTCATCCAATGAGTAAGGAATGGTATCAAAGAAACCTTTTGCAATGTAGAAACCAAGAGCTGCCCCAGCGGAATAAACCAAAACCAAAGATGTCAAGGTTTGTGTCAAATTGAGGGCCTTCAAAATATAGTAGACCGCAATCATTGACATGAAACCAGGGAACATATTAAGTACAAGCGCTAATTTCAAGAAGCCGTTTCTATGCTTAAATTTAATACGGCTAAGTGAGTAAGCCATCCCAACTGTAATCAAAGTTGAGAGGATACATGTAAATGTAGCAACGATGAAGGTATTGATGAACCATCTTCCAAAAGGATAAGCATCGCTGGTGAATAGTTTGATGTAGTTATTAAAAGTGTAAGTTTTAGGGAAGAAGTATGGTACGGCATTAGCTCCTTCACCACGGAAACTTGTAAGGAAGATCCAAATAATCGGAATCAACCAGATAACAGCTAGAACTGTCAATAGAATATAAGTACCAGTTAGGTATAGATTTTTCTTACGTTTCATTATTTAGCAGCCCCTTCCTTGAATGAAGATGATCTTGTGTAGGCCAAGAGACTGAATGTTGCAGAGATGGCAAAAATAAAGATACCGATAACAGATGCCAAGTTGTAGTCTTTAGCGCTAACAGTCAGTTTGTAGAGCCAAGTTACCAAGAGATCAGTTGAACCTGCTTGATAGAACTCAGAGTTTGTAGGTCCACCACCAGTAAGGAAGTAGATAACGTTGAAGTTATTGATATTACCGATAAATTGTTGAATCAAAGATGGTGCCATAATCAAGAGAATTTGTGGGAAAGTGATACTCTTGAAAATCTGGAATTTACTTGCTCCATCAATTTCAGCTGCTTCAATTTGCTCAGTTGGCAAGTTCATAATGATACCAGTTGCGACCAACATTGTAAATGGAATACCAATCCACATATTAACAAAGATAATAGAGAACTTAGCCCACAGTGGGTCAGTCAAGAACGGAACAGGTTCATTAGTGATATGCAAGGTTTGAAGTAAACCATTCAAAGGACCGTGATCATTTAGGAAGTTACGCATCAAAAGAAGTGATACAAATTGAGGAACGGCGATTGTGATAACGAATAGAGTACGCCATACTTTCTTGAATTTAAGGCCCTTAGTATTAAGCAAGAGGGCAAGGACAATCCCGAAGAAGAAAGTAGTTGCTGTTGCAGCAACGGCCCAAATCAAGGTCCAAGTCAAAAGTGGGAAGAAAGTACCAGCCATACGACCTTGTAAAACTTCACCAAAACTTGCAAAGCCAACCCAATCAAAGAGTGATTTAGGTGCTGGGTGATTGTGGTCAAAGTTAGTAAAGGCCAAACAGATCATATAGATCAAAGGCAAAATTGTGAAGAGCAAAACCCCAATCAAAGGGATAGTCATAAGCCCCATGTGGAAGCGACCGTCAGCCAAGGTCTTGAAGTCCTCGATAAAGTTAGGCACCTTGCGCCCTGATTGTTTAAGAGCCATGAGATGACGAGCGCTCTTAAGGTTACACCAGTAAATATAAGCGAAGACTGCACAGAAGATTAACGACGCAAGTCCAAAAATCAACAAGAGCATAGAGTTGTCTCCAGCAACCTGAACAGTAAGCTTAACACCATTAACCTCCTTAATAGTCTCACCCTGTTCTTGAGTCCCCAAGGTAATCATCCCTTGAAGTGCAGGAATAATTTGGATGACAAATGCCGCTAAAAAGGCAATTTCAGAAAGGAGGAAGAGCAATCCCTTGGTAAACTGTTTGTTGACCAAGTTTGCAAATCCCATTACCAGAAAGGATAATTTGACATCCCATGTACCTTCTTTGAAGACCTGGCGCATAGGAGTTGTATCGTAGATTGTTTGTGACATAGATATCTCCTCAGATAAATGTGTGATTAGTAATGGTTTCTATTTTGTCTACAAATAAAAGGTAAAAAGGCTAGGAACTTGACCTGCCTCTTTACCTTATCATTGTTAGGATTCTTATTTAGCCGCTGCCAAATCTTTATCAAATTGTTGTAATTTAGTAAGGAATTGGTCTTCCGTGATTTTACCGTTAAAAGCATCACTCATAAGAGCAGCACTTTCCGTCCAGAAGACTGACATTTGACTAAGTTTAGGCATAACAGTTGTGTATTGTTCAGATGAACCCATAGTAATTACAGCTTGTGCAAGTGCATCATTTTGGACTGCTTCAGAAGCTTGAACTTCTTTATTAGCAGGGATGATGTGACGGTCTTCATTAGTGAATTGGTTATTTTGACTGTCTTTGCTTGTCAAAGCTTGTGCCAATTGGTAAGACGCAGCAATACGTTCAGCGTTACCTTTAGATGGTGTTTGGTTTACTGCGTAAAGTTTTACACCCAAGAAGGCTTTTTGTTGAACATCTTGGCCACCAATGTTAACTGTTGGATACACAGCAATACCAAGATTGTCTTTACCAACAGCTTTAGTAGCTGCTGAGTAGTCCCATGGGCCTGATTGGAATGCATCAACTGAACCATCTTCGAATTTAGCCATCAAATTAGATGAATCAACATTGACAAATCCTTTGTTGTCTCTTTGAGCTGCGATGAATTTAAGAACGTTCACACCGGCCTCGTTACCCCAGTTAGTACCGTTTACATCTTCACCATTAGGACCAAAGAGCGTATTACCAACTGAAAGGAAGAGAGGAGCAGTTGCATAAGCATTAACTTCTTTCAAGTTACCACCAAATTTAGCTTTAGAAGTGATTGTTTCATATGATTTAACATCTTCTTCATTAAGTTTAGACTTGTTGTAGTAAGTAACTTGTGTTTCGATACCATATGGGAAGGCGTAAGTTTTACCTTTGTATTGAGCACCTAGGGCAGCTTGCTCAGTATCTTGCTCAGCAATTTCTTTTGAGTATTGCTCTGGAATTTCTTGGATAGCTCCAGCGTCTACCAATTTACCGAGTTGGTCATGTGGAAGTGAGAAGACATCTGCAGCAGTAGAAGCATCTTTAGTCAAGTTTTCTTGAGCGTTCGGATCTTCCATTTCAACCATATCAACTTTGTAACCAGATTTCTTTTCAAACTCTGCTACTGTGTCTGAATAAGACTTCTTGGCACCAGTTGGAACCCAAAGTTTCAAAGTCTTGCTATCTGAACTTGAGCTCTTGCTTGAGTTTGAGCTACACGCTACCAAGAGCGAGCCAGCTACAAGAAGTCCAGCACTACCAAGTAATACCTTTTGCCATTTTTTCATTTCTATTTCCTCCAGAAATTTAGTTTACGATATACATTATGCAACCGTTTCCATAATCTGTCAAGTGTTTTTTAAAAAATTTTTTTAACTTTTTGCAAACGATTGCAAAAGTTACTTATTTTGTTTATAATGATTCTTGTATTTTACGACTATAAAAAAGTATTTATGAGAATGAGAGGGAAATGATGGCTACCATTAAAGATGTTGCCAAGAGGGCTGGTGTCAGCCCATCAACTGTAAGCAGGACCTTAAAGGATAACTCGGCTATATCAGAAGAAACCAAAGTTAAAGTAAGAGCGGCTATGGATGAATTAGGTTATGTACCAAACTCAGCAGCACAAATGCTAGCAACAGGCTTAACACATAGTTTAGGTGTTGTTCTTCCTCCTTTAACAGACCGTGAAAATATTAGCCAACCCTTCTATATGGAGATTCTAACAGCAATTAATGAAGAAGCTAGTTGTAATTCTCAGGTTGTTAGCATTGCTACGGGTGCCACACTTGAAGAATTAGTTAAACAGGTCGAGCTTATGCATCGTCAAAAACGAGCTGATGGCTTTGTCATTCTCTATTCAGAAACAAAAGATCCAGTTAAAGACTACCTACTAAAAGAAAAAGTTCCTTTCGTAGTTGTTGGAGCAGCAGTTGATAACACCAATAAAGTAACCTATATCGACAATGATAATAAAGAACTAGGACAAGAAGCTGTTAATTATTTAAGGTCTAAAGGTCATCAAAAGATTGGTTTTGTAACAGATGGTCTTTTTGGTCAAGTAGGTCAAGAACGTTATCATGGTTATATTGAGGCGACTAAAGAATTTAATTTAGAGACTTATCCAGAACTTGTTTTTTCATCTAAAGTCATTGATTCATTGAAAGAGAACTTGGAATCTAATCAACTGACTGCCTTAATTGTTAAAGATGACTTGATTGCCCTACGGTTTATACAATGGTTAAATAATCAGGGAATCAGAATTCCCGAAGATTACGCCATCATTTCCTTTAATAATTCGACTTTTGCTGAAATCATCCATCCTTTCCTAACCACTTATGATATTAATATTAAAGAACTGGGTAAGGAAAGTGTCCTAAGGCTATTGGAGCTTCTTAAAAATCCTAAAATTAAGGCACAGAAAATAACTATCCCATTTAAACTTATTGAGAGAGAAAGTGTCTCAGTGAGATAATATAACGTTTGAAGTAGTTGTTTTGGTTGGTAACTTAAGTTACCAACCATTTTTTATGACCTAGGCAGTCGTTTTTCAGAAAATGCTGAAGAGCTATTGAATAAATAGCAGCACTCACTATATGAAAGCGTTTGTTTTATGAACATTAATTTAAAGAGAAATAAAAAATTTTTATTTTTTTTGCTAAAAATTCTTGACTTATGCAAACGTTTGCATTATAATCATAAGTGTAAAAAATAATTTGAGGTAAACTTTATGAACAAACGAGCAAGCGGTGTATTGATGCACATCACATCACTTCCAGGTGACTACGGGATCGGATCTTTCGGTCAAGCAGCTTACGACTTTGTTGATTTCTTAAAAGAAACAAAGCAAACATACTGGCAAATCTTACCATTGACTACTACAAGTTATGGAGATTCACCTTACCAATCATTCTCAGCAGTAGCGGGAAATACTCACTTTATCGATTTGGATTTCCTTATTCGTGACAAATTTTTAACTAAAGCTGATGTTAAAGATGTTGACTTTGGGTCAGATCCTGAGTTCATCGACTACGCTAAAGTTTACGAAGCACGTCGCCCACTTCTTGAAAAAGCAGTCAAAGCAATCTTGGCAGATAAGAAAGAAGCTAAGAAGTTTGAAGCTTTCAAAGCTGAAAATGCTAACTGGTTGGCAGATTATGCTGACTTCATGGCTATCAAAGAATACTTTGATAACAAAGCCCTTCAAGATTGGGATGATAAAAAGGCGGTTAAACGTGATGAAGCAACTCTTGAAAAGCTTCGTAAAGAACTTGCTGATGTTATCACATACCATCAAGTGGTACAATACCTCTTCTTTAGCCAATGGGCAGACTTAAAAGCCTACGCTAATAAGAATGGTATTCAAATTATTGGTGATATGCCAATCTACATTTCAGCTGATAGTGTGGAAGTCTGGACTCAACCACACCTCTTCAAACTAGATGCTGAATGTAAACCACGTTACATTGCCGGAGTTCCACCAGATAACTTCTCTGCAACTGGACAACTTTGGGGGAACCCAATTTACGCTTGGGATAAACACAAAGCAGAAAACTATGCTTGGTGGGTGTTCCGTATTCAAGAATCATTCAAACTTTATGATTACTTGCGTATCGACCACTTCAAAGGTTTCTCTGACTTCTGGGAAATCCCAGGTGGAGATGAAACTGCTGAAAATGGTAAATGGGTTCCAGGACCTGGTTATGACCTCTTCAAAGTGGTTAAAGAAGAGTTGGGTGATCTTAAGATTATTGCCGAAGACCTTGGTAATATTGATGATAAGACACGTAAACTTCTTGCAGACTGTGGTTACCCAGGAATGAAGATTGTTCAATTTGGTTTCTATGATACCACTGGTAACAGCATTGATATTCCACACGTATACACACAACACTCAGTGGCTTACACTGGTACACATGATAATGAAGTTATTAACGGTTGGTATGATAACTTGACACAAGAGCAACGTGATTACACTGATGCTTACATCAACCGTCGTCAAGGTGAACCAATCACACGTGCCCTTCTTCGCACACTCTTTGCAACAGTAAGTAACACAGCCATTGCGACTATGCAAGATATTCTTGATAAACCTGAAAATAGCCGTACAAACTTCCCTAACACAGTTGGAGAAAACTGGAAATGGCGTATGCTTCCAGGTGAAATCACTGTTGATAAGAAAGAATTTTTAACTGATATTACAGAAAGATATAATCGAGGAAATAAATAAAATGTCTACATTTACAAATTACGTTGAAGCAAAAAATAAAAATCTTAAAGAGCTTTCAAACGAAGAAATCTACTACCTTTTGTTGGAATTCGTAAAAGAAGCAGCTGCTCCAAAACCTAAAAATGATAGCAAACGTAAAGTTTACTATATCTCTGCTGAATTCTTGATTGGTAAACTTTTGTCTAACAACTTGATTAACTTGGGCATCTATAAAGATGTTAAAGCTGAGTTAGCTGCTGCCGGCAAATCAATCAGTGAAATCGAAGATGTTGAACCAGAACCATCTCTTGGTAACGGTGGTTTGGGACGTTTGGCTTCATGTTTCATCGACTCTATGTCAACACTTGGAATCAATGGTGAAGGTGTTGGTCTTAACTACCACTGTGGTCTTTTCAAACAAGTCTTCAAAGATAACAAACAAGATGCTGAACCAAACTATTGGATTGAAGATCAATCATGGTTGGTACCAACTGATATCTCTTACGATGTTCCATTCAAAAACTTCACTTTGAAATCACGTTTGGACCGTTTGGATATCTTGGGTTACAAGAAAGAAACTAAGAACTACCTTAACCTCTTCGATATCAATGGTGTGGACTATGATTTGATTGAAAAAGGAATCACTTTTGATCAAGACGAAATCCAAAAGAACTTGACGCTTTTCCTTTATCCAGATGACTCAACTCGTAAAGGTGAGCTCTTGCGTATCTACCAACAATACTTCATGGTATCAAACGCTGCTCAACTCTTGATTGACGAAGCTATCGAACGTGGTTCTAACCTTCACGATCTTCCAGATTATGCTTATGTACAAATCAACGATACTCACCCATCAATGGTTATTCCTGAATTGATTCGTCTTTTGACAGAAAAACATGGATTTGAATTTGATGAAGCAGTAGCAATCGTAAGCAAAATGGTTGGTTACACAAACCACACTATCTTGGCTGAAGCCCTTGAAAAATGGCCTCTTGATTACCTTGAAGAAGTTGTACCACACCTTGTTGTTATCATCAAGAAATTGGATGCCATCGTTCGTGCTAAATATGATGATCCACGTGTTCAAATCATTGACAAAGACAATCGTGTTCACATGGCACACATGGATATTCACTTCTCTACAAGCGTAAACGGTGTTGCAGCACTTCACACAGAAATCCTTAAATCATCTGAGTTGAAACCTTTCTACGACCTTTACCCAGAACGTTTCAACAACAAAACAAACGGTATTACATTCCGTCGTTGGTTGGAATTCTCAAACCAAGAACTTGCTGACTACATTAAAGAGTTGATTGGTGATGATTACCTTACTGATGCCACTCAATTGGAAAAATTGGCTGCTTTTGCGGATGATCCTGCAGTACACAAACGTTTGGCTGAAATTAAATATGATAACAAATTGTCACTTAAACGTTACCTTAAAGCCAATAAAGGTATTGATCTTGACGAAAACTCAATCATCGATACACAAATCAAACGTTTCCACGAATACAAACGTCAACAAATGAACGCTTTGTATGTCATCCACAAATACTTGGAAATCAAAAAAGGAAACCTTCCAAAACGTAAAATCACTATTATCTTTGGTGGTAAAGCAGCACCTGCCTACGTTACTGCTCAAGATATCATCCACCTGATCTTGTCACTTTCTGAACTCATTAACAACGATCCAGAAGTAAGCAAATACCTCAACGTTCACTTGGTTGAGAACTACAACGTAACAGTTGCTGAACACCTTATCCCAGCGACAGATATTTCAGAACAAATCTCATTGGCTTCTAAAGAGGCTTCAGGTACAGGTAACATGAAATTCATGCTTAATGGTGCCCTTACACTTGGTACAATGGATGGTGCCAACGTTGAGATTGCTGAATTGGTAGGACCAGAAAACATCTTCACATTTGGTAAAGACTCTGATACAATCATCGACCTTTATGAAAAAGGTGGTTATGTATCACGTGATTACTACGAAAAAGATGCTAACATCAAAGCAGCTGTTGACTTTATCGTAAGTAAAGACCTTGTTAAACTTGGTGATAAAGTACGCTTGGAACGTCTCCACAAAGAACTTATCTCTAAAGACTGGTTCATGACATTGATTGACTTGGCTGAATACATCGACAAGAAAGAAGAAGTATACGCAGCTTACGAAGATCAAGATGCATGGAACAAGAAAGTTATTTACAACATCGCTGAAGCAGGATTCTTCTCATCTGACCGTACAATCGAACAGTATGACAAAGACATCTGGCACACAAAATAATAGCCTAGTTGCATAGAAGGAAAACAAGATCAGAAATGGTCTTGTTTTTTTTGCATGAAAAAAACACAGCTAATAGGATAATTAATTGAGTTTACATAAATAAAGTTATGCTATTTTGGGTGATAATTCAATATATCATTAATATATTCTTCTTTATTTGATGTATCATAAGTCTTAGACTTAGAGTATTTTAGATAATGGATTTCATTATTTGTAGTCCTAAATTCTTCTTGTAGGTAATAATCCGTTATAGTAATCTTAAAATTCTCGCTCTTGCCTGTTAAATCAAGACTAAGTGGAAAATTTGTAAATTCATCTGAGTAAAAGGCCATCTTATAAAAGTTATATCCATCTCCTCTAAAAGAATTTAAGTGAGGAAATGTTATATTATATCTTCCATCCCAATGATTACCATACTCTCTAATATCGTAGTCATAGAAGAAGTCCTGAATTCTTTCTTTGTTAGCATCATGCTTATCAAAGGTAACAAAGGGAGCCTGCCAATCCCATATTGGAATGTCGCCTTCATTTCCATAGATAATATAACGTTGCATTTTTCCTGATTTAGGATTTTTCAACTGAAAGTTGTATTCACTTACACCATCTTTGACAGCACCAGTTTGATATAGGCTATCGCCAGGAACTATCAAAAAGAGAAAATCTCTTAGATATAATTCGAAGTCGGTATCCATTGTTTTATCATGTAATCCAGGGAAACGCTGAATCATTTGTCTGTAATTCTCTGCATTAGAAAACCATTCTTTATCAAAGCCTGGACCAACTTCAAAAACTTTATGATCGAAATAGTTTTCATAACGTTCAGAATAGTTTTCAGTGGAAGTCACCTGGCCAAATGGTAAAGTCATATTGGTATTATCTGTAAAAGTGATATGCAAAAAAAGTCTTCGCGGATCAATTCCTTTGTCAATATAATGGCTGACCTTATATGTAGAGAGATTATCAGGGAAATCGTCATTTCCAAAGTGTAGAACTTCAATCTCTATATCTTTGACGATTTTCTTTTGAGGTTTTATCTTCTCGACCTTATAATGATAAGCCTTGTAATAGTAATTTTTCTTATCATAGAGGTAAGGTTTATAAGCTCTATTGTATTCGTTAAAAAGAAGAAGACCTATACATGCTATAAGAAGAAGCGCTAATATGATTTTCAGCCTTTTACGATACCTACAAAATTTTATTTTCATCCATAACTCCCCTGTTTTTTTACTATTATATCAAGAAAATAATTGCTCTCAAGCCATCTTCGTGTACTTTGTCACCGTTTTCTATTATAATATAAGTATCACATTACAAGAGGAGACCTCATGAAATATATCGTAAACACATCAAATGATCCTGCCTATAATATTGCTTTGGAAGCCTATGCCTTTCGTGAATTGGTAAACGAAGATGAGTTGTTCATTCTCTGGATTAACCGTCCAGCTATCATTGTTGGTAAACACCAAAATACCATTCAAGAGATTAACAAAGAATATACAGATGCTCATGATATTAAGGTCGTTCGTCGTTTATCTGGTGGTGGCGCTGTTTATCACGATTTGAACAACCTCAACTATACTATCATCTCTAATAAGGCAGATGAAGGTGCATTTGACTTTAAGACTTTCTCTCAACCAGTAATCGCAACACTTGCTGATTTGGGTGTTAAGGCTGAATTTACTGGCCGTAACGACCTTGAAATTGATGGCAAAAAGTTCTGTGGAAATGCACAAGCCTACTATAAAGGTCGTATGATGCACCATGGTTGCTTGCTCTTTGACGTTGATATGTCCGTTCTTGGCCAAGCCCTTAAAGTCAGCAAAGACAAAATTGAATCTAAAGGCGTTAAGTCTGTACGTGCTCGTGTGACAAATATTGTAGACGAATTACCAGAAAAGATTACCGTAAATGAATTCTCAGATAAAATCTTGGAAAAAATGAAAGAATTCTACCCAGAAATGACAGAATACGTCCTTTCTGAAGATGAATTGGCTAAGATCCAAGAGTCTTATGAGAAACAATTCAATACATGGGACTGGACATACGGTCAATCACCAGAATACACAGTAGAACGTAACGTACGTTACCCAGCTGGTAAGATTTCGACCTATGCCAATGTTGAGAATTCAATTGTCAAATCTGTTAAGATTTACGGAGATTTCTTTGGTATTGGAGATGTATCTGATATTGAAGAACTCTTGGTCGGTGTACCTTACGAGTACGAAGATGTCTTGGCTAAGCTCAAAACCATTGACACAACGCATTATTTCTCACGCATGACAACTGAGGAGGTTGCAAAAGCTATCGTAGCTTAATCTTGTTTGAAACAATCTGGCAAACTCAAACTCCAGGTTGTTTTTTTAATATGAAGATTATTGTAGATGATTAGTAAGTGTTAGATTGTTTTAGATATTAAGTTCTTTTATGATTGACTAAGTGAGTCATTTGTTACAATAGGCCAGCAAACCTAGAAAGCCCATAAGATAAAAACACTCCATAACATCTTTCCGAAAAACTGTAATTTTCTTGAAAGAAAGATAAGGGTGTGATATACTTCTATTAAATAATTATGGAGAATAAAACCAATGAAACGTGAACTCTTGCTAGAAAAAATTGAAGAATACAAATCTCTTATGCCTTGGTTTGTTTTGGAGTATTATCAATCTAAACTATCGGTACCGTATTCTTTTACGACCTTATATGAATATCTCAAGGAATATAAACGCTTTTTTGATTGGTTAATTGACTCAGGTATTTCAGATGCTGAGGATATTGCCTCAATTGATATCAAAACCTTGGAAAATCTAACTAAAAAAGATATGGAGTCCTTTGTCCTTTATCTACGTGAACGTCCATCTTTAAATACCTATTCCAAGAAACAGGGAGTCTCTCAAACAACCATTAACCGCACGCTTTCAGCTCTATCCAGTCTCTATAAGTATTTAACTGAGGAGGTCGAGGGTCCTGATGGTGAACCGTATTTTTATCGTAACGTCATGAAAAAAGTTTCGACTAAGAAAAAGAAAGAAACCTTGGCTGCACGGGCTGAGAATATCAAACAAAAACTCTTTCTTGGCGATGAAACCATGGGATTCCTTGATTATGTAGAAAATGAATACGAAATCAAGCTCTCAAATCGTGCTAAATCTTCGTTTTATAAGAATAAAGAGCGTGATTTAGCCATCATTGCTTTGCTGCTGGCTTCAGGTGTTCGACTCTCTGAGGCTGTTAATCTTGACCTTAAAGATATTAATTTAAAAATGATGGTCATTGATGTTACTCGAAAAGGTGGCAAACGGGACTCAGTTAATGTGGCAAGTTTTGCAAGACCCTATCTCGAAAATTATCTTAGCATACGTGATAAACGCTATAAGGCTGAAAAGCAAGATGTTGCCCTATTTTTAACAGAATATCGAGGCGTTCCCAACCGTATTGATGCTTCAAGTATCGAAAAAATGGTTGCTAAGTATTCTCAGGATTTCAAGATTCGTGTTACTCCCCACAAACTACGTCATACTCTGGCGACACGTCTTTATGATGCTACAAAGTCTCAAGTTTTAGTTAGTCATCAACTTGGTCATGCTTCTACTCAGGTCACTGATCTTTACACCCATATTGTAAATGATGAGCAAAAAAATGCTCTAGATAATTTATAATCAACCAAACATAACCATTCCGATTTGGCGTGGTCATTTTAATTTACATAAATTAAAATACGTAAATCATGTTTTGTTATCCTTTTGAATACATAACTATATTTATGTAACCCTATAAAAACAAAAACAAACTTTCCTTCACGGAAAGCTTGTTTTTTATATTAATAATCTTTAAGAGCTGATTCAACCGCAGCCTTTTCTTTTTCAATTAAGTCTACGCGTGCAGCAATGGTTTTAATTCCCATCAAGATATTACGTTCCAAAGCTTTGTCACTTGTTTGTGGCTTGAAGAATGCAATATACTGGTCAAGACGTTCTTGCGTTTTAAAGATTCCTGCTGGGATATTAACAAAGCTATCAAAGCTCATATCACCACCAAGGGTTGCTTTGATCCACTCCCAGTTTTCTTTAGCCCAATTCCAAACGGCTTCTTGAGCAAAAGATTTGCTAAGGAAGTTCATATACCAGAGATACAAATCTTGTGGTTTAACAACGTTTTTATCTTTAAGTTGACCTAGTACGTAGTCAAGACCTTCTTGATTTTTTAGGTATGAAAGTGCTTGAGTCAATTGACGACGGAAGTTACTGTCGTTTGTTGCTACGTATGCATTGATATACTCTTCAACAAGAGAAAGACTGTTTTCTTGTTTCATTTGGTTGATGAGGACAAGACCACGGACACTTGCTGGGATGCTTTCGATGTTTTCTTTATGAGCTTGGAAAATACTTGCAGCTGCAAGGACTGCTGGTTGATAGTCTGCTTGAATCAAGTAGCTAAGAGCTGTTTGACGCACCATTTCGTCTTCATCTGACTCCCCTTCATTGGCGTCGAAACCAAGACGTTCAAAGTCATTTTGGAATTGACGACGTACCAAGGCTTTATAATGTACTTCTGCTTCTGAATCTTCATCGATAAAGCGTTTCAAACCAGCAAGGATTTGTGATTTAGCTTGAGCAATCAAGAAGCTTTCTTCCTTTTCGACAAGATCAAGAAGAGCAACTAGGCTTGCATACGAGATACGTCCACTTTCTGCTAGAAGGCGACGTTCTTGTAAAATTTGAAGTTTACTTACAGTATCAAGGTTTGCAAAATCTTCTAAGATATCGTCCAAGAGTTGTCCTTGATAGTCTGTGATGTAATGTGCTGTGTTTGCCGTATTAAGACGGAGAGCTCCATCATTTTCAGTAGCAAGCTGGCTATAATTTGGAATCTCAATACGTTCTTCTGAAAGTGTATCTGGAAGCCCATTCCAGTTTGTATTCAATGGAATCTCCCAAAGGCGTCCTTTGTCTTCATGGTCACCAATGAAGAATTGTTTTTGACTAAGGATAAGCGTATCATCAACAACTTCTGCACTAACCACTGGGTAACCTGGTTGCTCTAACCATGTATCCATGAAGCTAGAGACATCCTTACCTGAAGCATCTGAAAGAGCATTCCAAAGGTCACGTCCAACAGTATTGTTATATTGGTGTTTTTCAAAGTAAGCTTTAAGTCCTTTGGCAAAGGCTTCATCGCCCAACCAACGGCGGAGCATATGCATAAGACGACTACCTTTGGCATAAACGATGGCACTATCAAAGAGGGTATTAATCTCGTCTGGATGATTGACTTCCATGTGGACAGACTGTACGCCGTCTGTTGCGTCACGTTGAAGAGCATGAGGTACACCAGTTGTTTGGAAATCTTCAAAGATATTCCAGCTTGGTTCAATAGCATCCACTGAAACATACTCCATCATGTTGGCGAAACTTTCGTTAAGCCATAAATCATCCCACCATTTCATGGTAACAAGGTTACCGAACCATTGGTGAGCCAATTCGTGGGCAACAACTAGGGCAACTTGTTGGCGGCTTGCAGCTGAGCTATTTTCATCTACAAGGAGGTAAACTTCACGATAGGTAACAAGACCCCAGTTTTCCATAGCGCCCGCTGAGAAGTCAGGAAGAGCAAGGTGGTATGATAATGGGATAGGATACTTGACTTGGAAGTAGTCTTCGTAGAAGTCGATGACACGAACGGCAATATCAAGAGCGAAGTCAACGCTATTTTCTGCTTGTGCAACTGTAGCGAAGACTCCAACTTCAGTGCCATTTTTTGTTTTGGCTGTTTTACCTTGGAGAGCACCGAAGCCAAAGGCGAGAAGATATGTGGACATGCGAGGTGTTGTCTCGAATGTCCAAACTCCAGTTTCTTCACGCAAATGACTATTGATTTCTGGCATGTTTGACAAGGCAGTATCGCCTTCTTCAGCGTCAAATTTCAATGAGAGATCAAAAGTTGCTTTTGCTTCTGGTTCATCGACAGAAGGGAAAGCTTCTCGGGCGAAATGTGATTCAAACTGTGTTGAAATAATCTCCTTCTTTTCGCCATTGTAAGTGTAATATGATGGATAAATACCAGTCATATTATCTGTGATGCGACCAGAAAATTCAATGAAAATTGTTAGAACCCCAGTTTCTGGAAGTTCAATATGAAAAGCCTCATTGGCATCATCCATTTGGAAGTTCAAGGATTCATTATCCAAGAGAACTGAATTAATGGTAAGGTCTTTTTGGTGAAGTGAGATATGATTATCAAGGGCTTCACCTGTAATGGCAACATTCCCTGTAAAGGTCTTTTCAGAACGATTAATGTCTAAGAAAAGATTATAATTTTCAGGGATGAAACTTTCGATAAAACGAGCAACAGATGCTGTCATATGTAAATACTCCTAATCTAACTTTTCGTATCGAAACAGACTGACATATGTTTCGATATCAGGAACTTTTACAAAAGAAAAGAGCCTGAATTATTCAATACAGACTCATTATAACATAGATTGCAATCTTTGCCTATAATTCAATGATTTTCCCAGACTTGAGGTAGACGACCCACTCACAAAGATTACGGGCATAATCACCAATACGTTCGAGGTACGTGAGTACTTGGAAATACTCTTTGGCAGCAAATGCTGCATCTGGATTTTTGCGGACACCTTCTACGGTCATAGCTTGGATATCACGGAAATAATTATCGATAATCTCGTCTGAAGCTGCAATTTCGAAAGCACGTTTTTCGTCACTATTTAAGTAGACTTCCAGAGCTTCTTCAACCATCTGACGGACTGCTTTCCCCATTTTTTTGATCTCGGATTCAATCTCAGTTAGTCGTACTTCACCTTTAATACGGATGGTTGCCTTAGCGATAGCAACGGCGTGGTCACCCATACGCTCGATATCACTTGAAGCTTTGAGAGCTGTGATAACTCTACGTAAATCACTTGATACAGGTTGCTGAAGGGCAATGATTTCAAGTGATTTTTTCTCGAGTTTAGTTTCGTAGTTGTTGACGATTTCGTCGTTTTCAATAACTTCCTTGGCTAATACACGGTCATGACTGATAAAGGCGCGCACAGATTTTTTAAGCTGTGCTGCAACTTCAGTACCCATGGCATAAAATTGGTTGTGGAGCTTTTCTAATTCTTCTTCAAAGGGCGTTCGTAACATCATATTTTTTTAGTAATCTGACCTTTCTTAACCGAATTTACCGGTAATATAATCTTCTGTTTCTTTATGTTTTGGATTTAGGAACATGTCTTTAGTTGATGAATACTCAATAAGTTCTCCATCGAGGAAAAAGCCTGTTCGTTGTGATATCCGGCTTGCCTGTTGCATAGAACGTGTGACAAGCAACAAAGTATATTGATCTTTAAGGTTATAGAGTGTTGCTTCAATCTTACCGGCGGAAATAGGGTCCAGGGCAGATGTTGGTTCGTCAAGAAGAATAACCTTTGGTGAGGTGGCAAGCACCCGTGCAATACAGACCCGTTGTTGTTGCCCACCTGAAAGACCAAGTGCTGAGTCATGAAGTCGGTCTTTAACCTCCTCCCAGATTGAAGCTCCTTTTAGAGATTCTTCTACTGCTTTGTCAAGAACCGCCTTATCTTTGATACCATTGATACGAAGGCCATAGACAACGTTCTCATATATAGACATAGGGAAGGGGTTGGGTTGTTGGAAGACCATGCCGATTTCTTTACGGAGTTCAACGGTATCTGTTCGAGGGCTGTAGACATTGTGCCCGTTGTAAGAAACTGCACCAGTAAGTGTGCAGTTAGGGTTTAAGTCCCCCATTCTGTTGATAGATCGAAGCAAGGTTGATTTACCTGATCCAGATGGCCCGATAAGAGCTGTGATTTCTTTTGGATAGAAATCCATAGAAACGTTATTAAGGGCTTTTTTCTTATTGAAATATACCGATAAATCATTAATTGAAATGATTGGTTCAGTCATAAGTGCTCCTTTCTATCCAAAGCGTCCTGATACATAGTCGTTGGTTGACTGTAGAGCAGCATCTTGGAAAATTTTCTTGGTTTCATCATATTCGATAAGATCACCAAGGTAGAAAAATGCTGTATAATCACTGGCACGCGATGCTTGTTGCATATTATGCGTAACGATAATAATGGAGTAATCTTCTTTCAGCTCAAACATGGTTTCTTCTAGTTGCATGGTAGCTACAGGGTCTAATGAAGCTGCTGGCTCATCCATAAGAAGGATCTGTGGTTTAACGGCGATAGCTCTTGCGATACAAAGACGTTGTTGCTGACCACCAGAGAGTGTAAAAGCTGACTTATGAAGATCATCTTTAACTTGTTCCCAAAGTCCCGCTTGTTTAAGTGATGTTTCAACAATCTCATCTAAAATTTGCTTATCTCTCACACCTTTACGTTCATGAGCAAAGGTAATGTTTTTATAGATAGACTTGGCAAATGGGTTTGGACGTTGAAAGACCATTCCAATGTGTTTGCGCATTTCGTAAACATTGATATTACTTGCATTGACATCAACTCCTTCATAAAGAATTTGTCCAGTAACCTTGGCAATATCAATAGTATCATTCATGCGGTTTAGGCTACGAAGAAAGGTTGATTTCCCACATCCTGAGGGACCGATGAGGGCCGTGATTTTATTTTTCTCGAATTGCATATCAATACCTTTGATGGCTTCTTTTTGACCATAGTAGACATGCAAATCCTTGGTTTCAAGAGCGAGCTTCTTCTCTGGGAAGGTGATAATATGACGCTCGTCCCAATTGTATTTTGTCATGATAACTCCTTTAAGCTGATGTTAATTTCTTATGGAGGTAAGCTCCCAAACGACGTGCACCAAAGTTGAAGATCAAAATGAAAATCAAGAGCACTGCTGCTGAACCAGCAGACACTGCAGTGGCGTCAGGTGTCGTACCTTCTGAGTTGACCTTCCAGATGTGAACAGCAAGTGTCTCAGCTTGACGGAAAATTGAGATTGGACTAGATATGCTAAGCGGATTCCAGTTGCTCCAGTTAGGTGCTGGTGCAGATTGCCCTGCTGTGAAAATAAGTGCTGCTGCTTCCCCAAAAATACGTCCAGAAGCAAGGACAATTCCAGTTACAATACCAGGCAAAGCCTCAGGAATGACAACGTGACAGATAGTTTCCCATTTAGACAAACCTAAGGCAAGGCCAGCTTCACGTTGAGTGTGGTGAACCGTGCGTAAACTATCTTCAACGGTACGAGTCATTTGTGGTAAGTTAAAGACAGTCAATGCTAAGGCACCTGAAAGGATTGAAAATCCGTACTGAAATTGTACAACGAAAATTAAATAGCCAAAGAGTCCGACCACCACTGAAGGCAGTGAAGAAAGGATTTCAATACAGGTACGGACAAAGTTACTGAGTCGGCCTTTTTTGGCATATTCTGATAGGAAGATGCCAGCCCCCATTGAAAGAGGAACCGAAATAATTAAAGAAATAACCAAAAGGAAGAATGAATTGTAGAGTTGAACCCCAATTCCTCCGCCAGCTTTGTAAGATGACGATCTACTAGTCAAGAATGACCAACTGATGTGTGGAATCCCCCGAACCAAGATATAGAGAATCAAGGCTGCTAGGATTGTTACAATTATGCCAGCAATCACATAGAGAGTGCTGATTGCAATTTTATCGACTTTTTTAGCGTTCATAATTTCTCTTTCTCTCACGGGTAATAAATTTCACCAACATATTGAAACCAAGACTCATCAATAAGAGCACCAAGGCAAGTGACCAAAGGACATTGTTTGAAACGGTTCCCATGACTGTATTTCCGATTCCCATAGTCAATACAGAGGTCAATGTTGCTGCTGGTGTCGTTAAAGACGTTGGAATCACTGCGGAATTTCCGACAACCATCTGAATGGCAAGAGCCTCACCGAAGGCACGGGCCATTCCAAAGATAACGGCCGTGAAAATACCCGGTTTAGCCGCATTGAGTGTAACACGCCAAATAGTTTGCCAGCGAGTAGCTCCCAAGGCAAGACTAGCTTCACGATAATGACGTGGCACTGCACGAAGTGCATCTGTTGTCATAAAGGTTACGGTTGGTAGAATCATGACAAACAAGACAAAAGTACCTGAAAGGATACCAAAACCTGTCCCACCAAAAATGAAGCGAACAAATGGAACCACGACCTGCAGACCAATGAATCCGTAAACAACAGATGGGATCCCAACTAAGAGTTCAATCGCGGGTTGTAGGAATTTAGCTCCCTTGGGAGAAATCTCAGTCATAAAGATGGCTGCGCCAATGGAAAATGGCGTTGCAACCAAGGCTGAAAGTAAGGTGACCACAAATGACCCTAAAATCATTGGTAGAGCCCCAAACTTGCCTTCAGACGGTGACCAAACGCCACTAAAGAGAAACTCGACTAAGCTGACTTTATTAACAAAGAAAGTCGCCAAGCCTTTTTGAGCAACAAAAAGTAAGATCATTGCTACGATGAAAACAATCAGGGCCAGGCAAAGGAAAGTGATTATTTTACCAAATTTCTCGAGGCGTGAATTATTAGAGGGTGAAGTTAATTGTTTCACCAATTCTTCGTTTTTCATGCTTACTCCTCACTCTTCTTTGTAACCTTGCCGTCAGCATCCTTAGTAACTTTCATACTGTGAATTGGAATGTATCCCATTTTTGCAACGATATTTTCTTGAACCTCATCACTCATCATGTAGTCTAAGAATTGTTTGGTGTAGCTTTCAGGTTGTCCTTTAGTATACATATGCTCGTAGGACCAAATAGGCCAATCGTTAGTCGCAACATTTTCCTCATTAGGTTCAAACCCATTTAGTTGCAATGTTTTAACAGAATCATCAAGATAAGCAAATGATAGGTATGAAATAGCGCCTGGTGTCTGAGCGACAATTGCCTTAACCATTCCGTTAGAATCTTGCTCCTGGGTACGGATTGGTGATTTGCCATCCATAATCACAGCATCGAAAGTTGCGCGTGTTCCTGAGCTAGCTGCGCGGTTAATGATAGTAATATCCAAATCCTCCCCACCCAGCTGTTTCCAGTTTGTGATTTCTCCAGTGAAGATTTTGCGAAGTTGTTCTGTTGTCAAATTATCAACAGATACTTTCTGATTAGTGATAATTGCAATACCTGCAACGGCAACTTGAAAGTCAACGAGTTTACTGGCATCAATCCCAGATTTTTCCTCGGCGAAAAGATCACTATTCCCAATTTCAACAGCACCTGATTGAACTTGGGAAAGTCCAGTACCAGAACCGCCTCCTTGGACGTTAACCACCATTTCAGGGTTCTTTTCAGTGAAACTAGCTGCTGCTGCTTCTACTAAGGGTTGAAGGGCCGTAGAACCAACAGCTGTAATGGACTGGCCACGGTCAATCCAAGAGGCACAACCAGTTAAGACGAGCATGGCCATTGCCAGTGATAAAATCACTGCAAGGACTTTTGTTTTTTTCATTTTTGTCCTCCGACATGTTGTAACAAAATTTAACTAATGCCTTAAATATATGCTGTTAAAAGGCACTTAATTAATTATACCAAGTCTAGGATAATTTAGCCATATTAAACTTTGATTACAGGTCTTAAATATGGAATCTCAATCCTTTAGGATAGTAGTTTTTTACAGTATTTCCAACAACCTTGGCAAAGCCAAATCCATTACCATCTACCAAGAGTTGATACCAACCGTTCGCTAACGTTTGGTCAAGTGTAATTACATTACCAGAGGCATACTGTGCAAATTGTTCTTGAGTTAGCTCTATACTTGAGGCTACTTCATCCGAAGTTAAAGTAATTCCAAGTGCAAAACTTGGCTCAAAACGTTTTTTCTTGAAGATACCAAGATGCAAGCCATTGCGAGCGATTTTTACTTTGGAAAGATCTGGTAGTCCCTTGGGAAGTAGATAGAGGTTGTCGCCAAAGACTTGGAGTAAACCGTCTAGAGGCGTCTTAAGATGATTCTTAACAAAATCATCCCAGAGCTGTTTTTGCTCCTTGTTGAGGTTAGATTTCCCCTCTTTAATACGTGACTCCTCTGGCAAGCGCTTATCCTGGAATTTTGCCACAAACTGACCCTCACCTTTGAAATGGTGTGGATACATTCGAGCTGTTTCTGGAAAATCAATCCCATCACTCATCCCGTTCAATTTAGGGATTGCCACCAATTCAAGGTCAGGGTAATTCTCTAAAATCCAAGCAACAACACCTTCATTTTCCTCAGGAGACCAGGTACATGTTGAGTAAACTAATTGTCCTCCTGGTGCTAACATCTTCAAACCATCTGTTAGGATGTCCTTCTGCAATTGTGCCAATTCACTAGGATACTCCTTATGCCAATACTGGATTGCATCAGGGTCCTTACGGAACATTCCTTCTCCAGAACATGGTCCATCAAAAACAATCATATCAAAATAATTTTTGAAAACTTTGGCTAGTTTATCAGCTGACGTATTAGTCACAACAACATTTTTAGAACCAAATCGCTCAATATTCTCAACTAGAATCTTGCTACGTTTGGGATTGATTTCATTGCTGACGAGTAGACCGGTGTTATCCAGGTAGCTTAGGAGATGTGTGGATTTTCCGCCTGGCGCTGCTGCTAAATCTAGCACACGGCTTCCTTTTGATGGAGCTGCCACTTGAGCAACCATTTGAGCAGCTGGTTCTTGAGAATATACTAAGCCAGTCGCGTGGTCAGAAGATTTCCCTGAAATTTTACCGTAATGCCCCCAAGGTGTTCCAGAAATGGCATCAGGATAATCCTTCTGTTGCTTTTTAAGAGGGTTAGTACGGTAGGCGGAAACGGCTTCTTGATCAAAAGATGCAAAGAAGTCCTCCGCTTCAGTACCAAGTAAGTCTTTATATTTTTCTACAAAATCTGATGGAAATTGCATAGTTTCCTTTCTATCAAAAAACTGGACCAACCAAGAGAACTTGCTGTTCTAATTTGTCCAGTATGGTATATGTTTTTAAGTTAATTTTCTGAGCTAAGAATATCTCTGATTTCTTCGAGTCTATCTTTAGGAACCAGCATCACAGCTTGGCGACTAGAATAATCAAGTGATTCTCCAGTAATGGTTTCAAGTTGGTAGCCCAATTTTTCTCCCATAATGCTTGCTGCAGCGTAATCCCATGGGTAAATTACTGAAAAGTAAGCTAAAATTTGACCAGAAAGGACCTTAGACATACTTAGACCAGCACCACCATAAACTCTAACACCCAAAGTTTTGTCAATGAGCTCTTTTAAGCCATGGTAATTGTTAGCGTACATAGCAGCGTTACTACCTACTAGACAACGATCCAAAGGACGTCTCTTATATACTGGAAGCAATTTATCGTTGCAGTATACATCAAACTGACCCCCACCATAGAAAAGCTTGTCAGCCATAACGTTGTAAATTAGGCCAAATTTTCCCTGCCCCTCTTCGTAGTAGGCAATCATGACACAAAAATTATCCTGTTGAACGATAAAATTGACTGTACCATCAATAGGATCCAAGACCCAGACGTTCCCGTCTTTGATATTATGAACCATGCCATTTTCTTCAGCAAAAATATGGTCTGATGGGAAAGCTGATTTGATGCGCGCTACCAGTAAATCTTGCGTTTGTTTATCAATATTAGTTACTAAATCATCGAAAGCAGACTTTTCCTCTACCGTGATTGTTTTACTCAAACTTTCTTTAATAAAGGCTCCAGCTTCCTTGATGATTTCTTTGGCAAAAACAAGTTTATTTTCCAAGTGTTACAAATCCTTTTTCTTTTGCTTTAGCGGCTTTGACAGCTTGATAGGTTGAAAAACCGCTAGCTTCTTCGAAGGCCTTGTCTAGTTGCTTTTCAGGTGCTTTTCCTGGAACAACTGTTTTAAACGCCTTATAGGCCTGCAAGAGCTGGTCACGGTCAACTTTACTCTCGTATGCTTTTTCTACCTGACTCAAAAAATGAAGCACTGTGGTAATTTCCTCAGTGCTCCATGATGGATCGAGTGGGTAGGAATAATTTCCTTTAGTCATTATTACCCTCAATTTCAGCACGAATGGTCGCTTGACGCAGTTCTTGCTTTCTATAATCACGAGGCAAAAAGGCACGAATTTCATCTTCGTTAAAACCGATTTGCATACGTTTGTTATCCATAATGATAGGTCGACGAAGAAGATTTGGATATTCAGAAATCAATTGAATGAGTTCCTTAATTGTCAAATCATCCACATCAATATTCAACTTCTGAAAGACTTTGGAACGAGTTGAAATGATATCTTCAGTACCATTTTCCGTATAAGACAAAATCTTCATCAACTCATCGTGAGTTAATGGACTCGTGATGATATTGTGTTCGTCAAAAGCAACTTCATGATTGGTCAACCAGGCTCGTGCTTTCCTACAGCTGGTGCAGCTAGGTGATAAAAATAAAGTTACCATGCAAACACCCCTTTCACTTTAACATTCCTAAACATTATACATTATTTGATTAGTTTTGGCTACGCTTTCTTAAAATTTTTCTGCGATTTTTTTATCCGCTTCTAGTTGGTCGCATAGCTCATCTATATTATTGAATTTGATCATATCACGGATATAATCTAACCAGAAAACTTCGATTGTTTTTCCATAAATATCACCTTCAAAATCAAAGATATTGGCTTCAAGACGTAACTCTGTACCACCAAAAGTGACATTTTTTCCTAGGCTAGTCATGGAACGATAGCGTTTGCCATCAATTACGACATCGGCGACATAGACACCATCTGCTGGTAGGAAGGTCCTATCGATAGGTGCTAGATTTGCTGTTGGAAAACCAATAGTCCTACCACGCGCATCACCATGTACCACGATGCCTCGCGTAGAGAACTCATGGCCTAAGAGATTATTAGCCTCTTTCACATTGCCTTCTCGGATTAATTGACGAATGCGCGTTGATGAAATCTTTTCGCCATCACTTTGTTGTTCCTCAATGACATGAACAGTACCAGAAAAATTACGGGCTAAATAGTCCGCATCAGTTCGATGGTGTCCGAACTTGTAATCGAAGCCTACCACAATCTCTTGAGCTTTTAGACGTTGGATATAACGTGCAATGAAGTCATCTGAACTTGTTCGAGCAAAATCACTATTGAAATCTGTTAAATAAAGTTGGTCTGTGCCATAGGCTTTAAAAAGATCACAACGTCTCTGAGGTGCTGTGATATGCAGAAGAAGATCATCCGTATAGCGTTGGAAAGTCAGTTGAGGACTCTCGTTAAAGGTAAGGACAGCTACTTCAAGCTGTTTTTCATCAGCAATCTGGCGCGCCTTATCAAATAGGACCTTGTGACCACGATGAAGAGCATCGAAATACCCTAAGACCAGGACGGTTTCCTTATCCTGATAGATATCTTTATAATCGTTTATCGGCGTTACTTTCATTGACTTAATACTTTTCTAGGTTTATAGACTTGATTTCGTTTTTCCATAATAGCTAGAACTTTGTCGCCCAAAAAGGCGGCAACTAAAGGCTCTTTGCTATCGATTGCAATAAAGCGACCAAATGAGATTTCTTTGGCATCTTCTTCAGTGATTTGTACAGCTGGCAGGTCCTGAATGCCAAATTCGATAGGGAGTAGGAAGGACTGGTCTCCTGCTTCTACCATTTCTGAAATTTGCGAAAGAGTTAGAGCTGAATCTAATGTTAAACCTGCAGAAGCTGTTCGACGCAAAGCAGACATATGGCTAGCATAGCCTAGTTTTACACCCAAATCAACAGATAAGGTGCGGACATAGGTTCCCTTACTACAAGCAACACGGAAGGTGAATCTTGCAGTGCCATTTTCTAGCTCAATAGGTGAGGTGCGGACAAACTCGGTGATTTTTACCTGACGTTGAGGACGTTCTACTTCTTCTCCAGCGCGGGCGTACTCATAAAGTTTCTTTCCATTGACCTTAACTGCTGAATACATAGGAGGAATTTGTGTGATTTCTCCCTCAAAACTAGCCATTGCCTTATCGACGGTTACTTCATCTAGCTCTGTTATTGGAGTTGTTTGGACGACTTCTCCACTAGCATCTTCAGTAGTTGTTGAAAATCCAATGGTGATTTCGCCTTCATAGACTTTACCTGCTTCAGTCATGTATTCAATAACACGAGTAGCTTTTCCAACCGCTGTAGGAAGAACACCAGTAACATCTGGATCAAGAGTTCCGCCATGCCCAATTTTTTTCTCATGTAATATTTTGCGTAGTTTAAAAACAGCATCATGACTGGTCATTCCAGCCTCTTTTTTTAGATTAATAATTCCTGAAATCATACTTTTAATTATATCAAAAGCAATCCTAAAGAGCTAGGTAGAAACATAAAGAGGTAGAGAGCAACATCTCTAACCTCTTAACTTTTATGATGATAAGCAATCACAAGCCTGCTTGTTATTTTTAATCGATATCTCTGTTTAGATCACTTTCCAATTCAAAGAAAGGTTGAATATCTTGCACATATTCTAAGACACCTTGAAAATCCCCCTGGTCATCCCTGACAGCAGCATAGGTAACGTAGACAAATTTTCCTAAACGTTCAGACTTGAACCACATTGGTACTTGGTCACGCTCCCCACTTCTAAGTAAGTCAAAGATTTTCTTGACCTTATCAAGTACTTTTGGTGGATGACAAAGCTCAACATTTCGTCCAATTTGACTAGGTGTTCGTTTAAAGACCATCTCATCTGCTGGGACATTATCATTGTAGTATTGGAAAACATCATCTTTATTAACAAAAGTGATTTCTAAAGGAAGATGATTAAGAATGAGATTAGCTTGTTCCACAGAAAGGTAACCATTACCAAAGGGCTGAGTGGTTTCTCTATTCGCGACAGATTCATTTTTGGGTTTTGGTGTGAAGGTAATAGTGAATTGACCCTCAGGGGTATCGATGATTCGAGTATTTCCTGTATTCTCGTCAGTCTTTATCCTAGAGTGTTCTTGAGAAGTCTCCGTATTGTCCTCTTCAAAACTCTCACGCTTAGGTTTCCAGACAGCTGAGGGTTTTATAATTGCATATCCGTAGGCATCGCTTTCCTCGGCAATCGAAAGCCAATCATCTTGAGTGAAGGTTTCAAGCAGAATCATTAGTAAGATAGCCTCTTCTTTGAAAATCATGGCTTCAAATTCTTCCGAAAAAGTTTCGAATGCTTTTGAGAATTCTTCAATATCTGCGTCCGAAAGTTCTTGAAGTTTAGCCTCTGCATCTCGAAAGAGTTTTCGGATATCGTCATCCACTCCCCACATAACCTTTGGAGGTGAATCGTGACCATAACGCTCCATGATGGGAAAGAAAAGCTTTTCTTTACGCGTATAATGATTATGGAATTGCCCAAGTAAAGTCATCTGATGTTTAAGTCCGTTGAGTAAATCAGATTTAAAGGGCTCATTTTCAGGTTTACTGATGTTTTCTATGATACGACGGATACGAAGTATGGCTGAGCGAAGTGCTAGATTTTCCTGCTTGAAAACATAGACAGGGTGGCCTTCTTGATCAGCATCTGCCACTTCCACATCTGCAATTGCCCCTTTAAATAAGTTAGCATGGACATTACAGAGACTCATTACATCTTCGAAAGTAACCCCATCTTCAGATGCCATCAGTTCATGCTCCATCATAGAGATTTCAAGAGCAGATACTCCCTTGAAGTGTTGATTGAAGCGCTCTTGAACACTTTCGGGACTAGCTCCATGATGTAAATCAAGGAGAATTTCTTTAAGTATTTGAATACGATTATCTTCCATATTAGTCTCCGATGACGTCATAACCATTGAACAGTAAGGTTTGCTTAATTTTATTTAAGGGAATATTTGCTAACTTAGAGCCAGCCTTTAGACTTGTTACCTTACCGACAGTATTTAGCATAGCTGGGTTGGACAAGGGCTTGAAACCGAGGTCAATCAGTAATTCCTTAACCTCTGGATGCTCTTTAATGATTGTTGCAACAGGTTGTGATAAATCTATAGTGTTGGTAGTCATAACGACCTCCTAATAACATATTTACTACTACCATTATACACGAGAATAATGAAAAAAAGACCAACAAATCTTAGTTTGTTGGCTTTGTTAATTCCCAAATAGGGCTTCTGTAACATTTTGCTGGATATTTTCCCACTCCTGCTCTGCCCGAACCATCTTACGGTGGTAATCGGCACGACCACGTAAGTAGGCAGCAATCTGATAATCTTGCTTAACAATTGGTATCTCAGGAATTTTAATATCCAAGAGGTCAGCTGTTGACAAATTTAGAACAGCCTTTCCCTTATCAGCATAATCTAAATAGGCACGCCCAATTTCAGTTTCAAGAAAGAATTTGATGTAGAAACCACGGAGTTTCTCTTTGGGACGAAGCACTGTGATATTTGATGAAGCGACGACTTCACGCTTGCCTTGATTTTCGAAAACAGCAACTTTCTGAACCGTTCCCTTAGAAGCAATAAGGACATCACCGTCTTCTAAAAGAAAGCGTAATAATTTCCGGCGTTCTTCAGAAAACGTCTTTAGGTTATCGTAGGCAATGCCATTGGTTGTCATATCCGATAGGTTAATCACTGCAAATTCGCCAGGTTCTGCCTTAGCAGGAACGGCTTTTCCTTTAAATTGATCGACAACATCGCCTAAACGAACTAGTTTGTCTGTATTATCTTCGTAATCGATAATAAGTTGAGGTCTTTCTTTTTCAGACATTGAATCTCCTTTTTTTATATTTCAGTATCTATATTGAGTATTGCTATACAATAATAGCAAGAAGATAATACTTTTGCAAGGAAAAACTGTAATAAAGGCAAAAAAAGAGACCTAAGTCCCTTAATTATAAGCTTTTAACAGCTGCCACTGCTGCTTCATAGTTTGGATCTGAATTGATATTGTCCAAATACTCAACATATGTAATCTTGTTGTTAGCATCTGCAACCAAAACTGCACGCGCTAATAAGTGCCATTCTTCGATTAGAACCCCATAAGCTTTTCCGAAACTATTGTCATAGTAGTCAGAAAGCATGATAGCATTTTCAAGACCTTCAGCACCACACCAACGAGCTTGTGCAAATGGTAGGTCCACTGAAATAGTAATTACCACTGTATCATCTAGTTCTGACAATTCCTTGTTAAAGGTACGTGTTTGTGTTGAACAGATACCAGTATCGATTGATGGAACGATAGAGATAACTTTTTTCTTACCGTCGAATTCTGAAAGTGATTTTTGACTCAAATCTGTGGCTGTCAATTTAAAGTCACGCAAGACATCTCCAACTTGAAGTTGCTTGTCTTCAGCTACTGTTACTTGTTTTCCGATAAATGTAGGCATGATAGTCCTCCAATACTTTTTTTACTATTGTACTGTAAATATTGGGATAAGCCTAAGCATTTGTTTAGAACTTTTCAAACAGAAGTTTTATTTTTTCAGCAATTACTGTATTAACTGCAGGAATGATTTCATCCGCAAAGTCTTTTAGGTAGGGAAAATCACCAACTTGCACACCATATATAGCGTTCTTGAAAAGAGGAATATCATTTTGGTCATTCCCAAAAGCTACAAAATTCTTACCGAAATGGTTCAGAACAGTACTTGCCTTGGTAACTCCCTTAGGATTAATGTAAAGACATCTTTCGATATCATGATAACTAAGATCTAAACAATCCAGTTTGTTTAGATTAAAGATTAGGTCTTCACGTAGATCTTGGTGCTCTACAAGTGGGATAACAACTTTGATAGGCTTATTAAGTTCTTGAACTGGTAAAATAGTTGCTTTATTTAAAGGGTCAACATTTGATAAGAAAGGGATTTGCTCAGGATTTTGAATAGCATAATTAAATGTATCATCAATAAAATAAGGCAAATTAAAAGTGTTACAGTAATCAACGATTGTCGTAAGAGCTTTTGTTGGGATAGTGTATTGAGATACTAAATAACCATCTTGAAAGACTTCTCCCCCGTTTAGACCCACTACAGTTAATTTATTTAATTCTCCTTCTAAAATGCTAAGACAGTCTCTATAGGAACGTGCAGTTGCAAAAATAATATCATGTCCATACTTAGGAGCTGTTAAAAGAACCTTTTGTAGCCTTTTTGACATAGTCATGCCATCAAAACACAGTGTTCCATCTAAATCAAAAACAAATTTCATAAAGATAGTATAACAAAAAAACCAGCTAAAGAGCTGGTTGAAATCTAAAGTATTTAAATACTCGTTAAATTTTATCAAGAGCAAGCGTTAAATCTTCAATCAAGTCATCAGCATTTTCCAATCCAACTGAGAGACGAATTTGATTTGGAGTCACACCACAAGCAAGCAAATCTTCTTCAGATAATTGTTGGTGAGTTGTTGTAGCAGGGTGAACAACCAAAGATTTTGCATCAGCAACGTTGGCTAAATCTGAGAAGATTTCAAGGTTATCAATGACTGTTCGTGCTTCGTCTTGCCCCCCTTTGACATGGAAAGTGAAAATAGAACCTGGTCCTTTAGGGAAGTATTTTTGTGCCAAGTCATAGTAAGGGCTTGATGGCAATCCAGGATAGTTAACTTTTTCAACTTTAGGATGATTTTCCAAGAAGTCCACAATTTTTTTAGTATTTTCAACGTGACGTTCTACACGAAGTGAGAGAGTTTCAAGCCCTTGCAAGAGCAAGAAAGCATTGAAAGGTGCCAAGGCTGCACCTGTATCACGCAAAAGTTGGGTACGAAGGGCAGTGATAAATGCTGCTGCACCGACATCACGCGTATAGCTGATATTGTGGTAAGAAGGATCTTCGTCCACCAATTGTGGGAATTTACCTGAAGCTTCCCAGTCGAATTTACCAGAATCGACGATAAGCCCTCCGATAGTTGTCCCATGTCCACCGATAAACTTAGTCGCAGAGTGAACAACGATATCTACTCCGTGAGAGATAACATTAATGAGATAAGGTGTACCGAATGTATTGTCTGCAACCAATGGAATCTTATGATTGTGAGCGATATCAGCAATCTTTTCGAAATCTGGAATGTTGATGAGTGGATTACCCAAAGACTCAATCAAGACAAGTTTGGTATTGTCTTTGATGGCAGCTTCAACCTCTTCAGGTTTCTCAACATCTACAAATGTTGTTGTGATACCGTAGCGTGGAAGTGTTTCTTTTAAGAGATTAAAGGTTCCGCCATAAAGGGTTGTCGCAGCAACAACATGGTCGCCAGCATGAGCCAAGCCAAGGATGGTATAGGTAATAGCAGCCATACCTGAAGCTGTAGCCAAGGCACCAACACCACCTTCAAGAGCTGCAATACGTTCTTCAAGTACTGCTACTGTTGGATTAGTAATACGAGTGTAAATATTACCAGGCTTTCTAAGGGCAAAGAGGTCTTCACCTTCTTGAGCATCATCAAAAACGTATGAAGTCGTTTGATAAATCGGAACAGCACGTGATTTTGTTTCCTTATCAGGTGTTTGTCCAGCGTGTAATTGCAAGGTTTCAAATGAAAATTCTCGTGACATATGTGTTTCCTCCAAAACAAAAATTGCTTTCATTCTACACCTAGTAAGTCAAACTGTCTAATAGAAATTTCTTATCAGAGTGATAGATAGGGTTTATAAAAAGGACCGTACGGCCCTTTTCTATTTCTTTTCAATAGGTGCTACGCTTGCCAAAACTTTTTTAAGTCCCACTTCTGAGAATTTAATCTTAAGTTCTTGCGTTTTTCCGCTTCCAGTCACTTCTAGGACGGTACCATCTCCCCACTTCTTGTGGTGAGCAATATCTCCGATTTCCCATTCAGTAGTTGTGTTGCCAGAGTCTAGAGTTTTTCCAAAAGGAAGTCCTCCAGTTGCTTTTGAAAATGGCTGAGCGCTAGAATGTCTTTTCGGCTGTGCATTGGCTTTTCTGGACTGAAGAGCTTGTTGTAAGCTCATGCCTTGGCCAAATTGTGTAGATTCTTCCTTTGTAAAACGAACGCCAAATGATGAATTAGCGGGTCGTGCCAAACCTTGATATTGTAGTAAATCATCTGAAATTTCACGTAAAAAGCGACTTGGACGATTGTAATTAGTCTTACCAAAAAGGGTCCGAGTATTGGCGTTAGTTAGGAAAAGAATCTCCTCAGCTCGTGTAATCCCTACATAAGCCAAACGACGTTCTTCTTCGAGTTCATCTGGCTCTTCTGAAGCACGTGACAAAGGGAAGACGCCTTCTTCCATACCAATTAGGAAGACAACTGGGAATTCAAGCCCTTTGGCGGCGTGGAGGGTCATTAAGGTTACTTCTGCTGCCTCAACATCCCCATCGTCCGTGTCAGCAATCAAAGCCAAATCATTCAAGAAACGTCCTAAACGGTCAATGCCTGTCTCGTCTTCAGTTCCATCTGTATTAGTCTCGTCGAAATTCTTAGTTACAGACATGAACTCTTCGATATTTTCAATGCGTGCCTGGCTTTCAAGCGTTTGTTGCATGGACAGAGCATCCAGATAACCAGACTTGTCTAAAACAGCTTCTACAGTCTCGGTAATGCTTAGCCCATCCAACTGATCACGTAGGTTCAGAATCATGTTCGCGAAATCGTAAACACCTTGAGCGGCCTTCCCCTTAATTGGAGACAACATAATATTAGCTGAAGCATCCAGGAGACTCATGTTTTGCTCATAGGCAAAGTTACGAATCTTTTCGAGTGTGCCAGGTCCAACTCCACGTTTAGGTTCATTGACGACACGTTCAAAACTAATATTATCCGCAGGATTGGCAATCAAGTTCAAATAAGAAATAACATCTCGAATCTCTTTACGGCTGTAGAATTTTGTCCCTCCAACCATAGTATAAGGAATATTAGACTTGAGCAAGGCTTCCTCAATGGTACGAGACTGAGCATTGGTACGGTAGAGAACAGCGAAGTCTTTGAAATTCTTGCCCTCTTCACGGACGATATTATCGATTGTTGAAGCTACGAATACAGCTTCATCACGCTCATCGTTAGCACGGTAATAAACAATCTGTTCACCGTCGTCATTTTGAGTCCAAAGTTTTTTAGGACGACGATTGCGGTTGTTCTTAATCACCTCGTTAGCCGCTTGGAGAATTTTCTTTGTTGAACGGTAGTTCTCTTCCAGGAGGACAACCCTAGCTTCAGGATAGTCCTTCTCAAAATCAAGAATGTTCTGCATATCAGCTCCACGCCAACCATAGATTGACTGGTCGGCATCACCCACGACACAGATATTCTTAAAGCGAGAAGCTAGGAGTTTTACCAATTGATATTGAGCATGGTTGGTATCTTGATACTCATCTACGTGAATGTACTGATAACGTTGCTGATAATAAGCGAGGACATCAGGATTTTTATCAAAGAGACGAAGAGTCATCATAATCAAATCGTCGAAATCCATGGCTTCACTCCGACGAAGCTCTTCTTGATAGGCCTTGTAACATTTGGCTACGATTTGCGTATACATGTCACCAGCTTGATGCTCATAAGCTACCTCATCTAAGAGGTCGTTTTTGGCGTTAGAAATGGTCCCTAAAATGGCACGTTCATTCCACTTCTTAGGATCTAAATTCAGATTTTTGAGAATACGCTTCATCAAAGTACGTTGTTCTCCTGGATCTACAATAGTGAAGTTTCTGTTGTAGCCAATATGATCCGCTTCACGACGAAGGATTCGCACACACATGCTATGGAAGGTCGCAATCAAGGTTTCTGAAGTTGCGGGATTTAAAGCCATTGCACGTTCACGCATTTCACGGGCAGCCTTATTGGTAAAGGTAATGGCCAAAATATTCCAGGGATTAATCATTTTTTCGTCGATAAGATAGGCAATGCGATGGGTAAGGACACGAGTCTTACCTGATCCAGCACCAGCCATAATCAAAAGAGGGCCTTCAGTCGTTTGGACTGCTTCGGCCTGTTTGTCATTCATACCAGTTAATAATGGGTTCATCATATTCTCCATTCTCAAAAATAAGCTCTACTATTTTATCATTTTTCAGATGAAAATGCAGAGTCTATTCGCAATAGAAAGAAAAAATTTGAATGGAAAACGGTTTGTTCTTGCAAGGCAATCAGCATAATAAAAAAGGGTGATATTACCTGCTTTTTGAGAGATTCAAAATTATAGAAAACGATAAATTGTAAGCTGAATATTCGGATTTATTAGGTGCATAATGAAATTATATGTTGACAGCGTTCGGTTTTTTCGATAAGATAGAACCACAATAAAATAATAACCGAGTGATGTCATCAGGATGACTGGTGATTGACGGACTTCTGGAGAGATCTTGAAGCGGCTTATGCTGTAGACAAGACACCGAAGGGGCAAGGGATAACACCCGAAACTCTCAGGTAAAAGGACAGAAAGCATTGAGAGTTTTTAACTTTCAGTAATAGCTTTGTATTTTCAGAGGTCTGGTTAAGCCAAACCTCTTTTTTGGCGTCTCGGTTTAAGGAGATTCTAAACTTATGTTAGACTTTTTTACTTCCATTGATGACTTTGTATGGGGACCTCCCCTTCTTGTCCTTCTTGTAGGGACTGGTATCTACCTTACAATCCGTCTTGGACTTTTGCAAATCATTCGTCTGCCTAAAGCCTTCAAACTTATCTTTGCTGAAGATAAAGGGGAAGGTGATATTTCTAGTTTTGCAGCCCTTGCAACGGCACTTGCTGCAACTGTCGGTACGGGTAATATTGTTGGGGTTGCAACAGCCATTAAGACTGGTGGACCTGGTGCCCTTTTCTGGATGTGGATAGCTGCCTTCTTTGGTATGGCAACTAAATATGCCGAAGGACTTTTAGCTATCAAATTCCGTACGCTTGATGATCAGGGAAATGTCTCTGGAGGTCCAATGTACTATATTACCCATGGCTTTAAAGGGAAATGGCAAACAATCGCTAAGCCTTTGGCTTACTTCTTTGCCTTTGCAGGTGTACTTGTGGCATGGTTGGGTATTGGTACTTTCTCACAGGTTAACTCAATCACAGCATCTCTTCAAAACAGCTTTGATTGGTCACCAAAAATTGTCAGTGTTATCTTAGCCCTTATCACCGCTGCTATCATCTTTGGTGGTATCCAATCAATCTCTAAGGTTTCTGAAAAAGTTGTCCCATTCATGGCTGCAATCTACATCTTGGCAGCTCTTGTCGTTATCTTTACAAACTTTAACCAACTTCTTCCAGTACTCGAAATGGTCTTCCAATCTGCCTTTACTGGAAAAGCTGCGGTAGGTGGTTTCGCTGGAGCAACGGTTATGGCCGCTATGCGACTTGGTATTGCGCGTGGTGTCTTCTCAAATGAGTCAGGTCTTGGGTCAGCTCCTATCGCCGCTGCAGCAGCTAAGACAGAAGAACCTGTTGAACAAGGTTTGATTTCTATGACTGGTACTTTCATTGATACGATTATCATCTGTACACTTACTGGCCTTGCTATACTTGTTACTGGTCAATGGTCAAGTACCCTTGAAGGCGCACCATTAACACAAGCGGCCTTCTCATCTGTTTTCGGAACTTTTGGTGAGATTGCCTTGACAGTTTCTTTGGTACTCTTTGCTTTCACAACTATTTTAGGTTGGTCATACTATGGTGAACGCTGTTGCGAGTTTATCTTTAAATCAACTAAGTTTCTTCCACTCTATCGCCTTGTCTTTGTAGTCATGGTCGCTCTTGGTGGTTACCTAACACTTGATGTTGTTTGGAAAATTGCGGATATCGTAAACGGCTTGATGGCATTGCCTAACTTGATTGCCCTCCTAGTCCTTTCACCAATTATTCTCAAAGAGACTAAATCATATTTTGAACGTCATAAATAAAGAAAAGAGCTCAGGCTCTTTTTTCTTGCCTTTAACGGCACCAATCCTTGCTACTACTGCTCTTTTGAGTTACAATGAAATTAAATCATTTTAAAACTTGTAAAGAATAAATCCAAAGGAAAAACTATGTCAATTACCAAAGAATTTGATACTATTACTGCTATCTCAACTCCCTTAGGTGAAGGGGCTATCGGTATCGTCCGCTTGTCAGGAAGTGATGCTATTGCTATTGCTAATAAGGTTTTCAAAGGAAAAAATCTAGAATCTGTTACTTCACATACTATCAATTATGGCCATATCGTCGAAAATGATGACATTATTGATGAAGTCATGGTCAGTGTTATGCGTGCACCAAAGACCTTTACACGCGAGGATGTCGTGGAAATCAACACTCATGGTGGTGTCGCTGTTACCAATGAAATCCTTCAACTCCTAATCCGTTCTGGCGCTCGTATGGCTGAACCAGGAGAATTTACCAAACGTGCCTTCTTAAATGGACGGGTAGATTTGACCCAGGCTGAAGCTGTCATGGATTTGATTCGTGCCAAAACTGATAAGGCAATGGCTGTTGCCGTCTCTCAGTTAGATGGTTCGCTTAAAAATCTCATTAACAACACTCGCCAAGAAATCCTTAACACATTGGCACAAGTCGAAGTCAATATTGATTACCCAGAGTATGATGATGTTGAAGAAGTTACCACAAATCTAGTCCGTGAGAAAACTCAAGAGTTCCAGACTCTCTTGGAAAATCTTCTTGCAACTGCCAAACGAGGGAAAATCCTACGAGAAGGTCTTTCTACGGCAATCATTGGTCGCCCAAACGTCGGCAAATCTAGTCTGCTCAACAATCTCCTACGTGAGGAGAAAGCCATCGTAACTGATATTGAAGGTACTACCCGTGATGTTATTGAAGAATACGTTAATATCAAGGGTGTTCCTCTTAAGTTAATCGATACCGCTGGTATTCGTGACACAGATGATGTGGTCGAAAAAATTGGTGTTGAGCGTTCTAAAAAAGCCCTTGAAGAGGCTGATTTGGTCCTTCTTGTGCTCAATAGCTCTGAACCACTTACCGACCAAGACCGTAAATTGCTTGACATCAGTCAAAATAGCAACCGAATCATTCTCTTAAATAAGACGGACCTTCCACAAGCTATCCAGATTGAAGAGCTTCCTGAGGATGTCATCCCAATTTCAGTCCTCAAAAATGAAAACATTGACAAAATCGAAGATCGCATCAACCAACTCTTCTTTGATAATGCTGGCTTAGTGGAAAAAGATGCTACTTATCTCTCAAATGCACGTCATATTTCACTTATTGAAAAGGCGCTTGAAAGTCTTGAAGCCGTTAATCAAGGTCTTGAATTAGGTATGCCTGTTGACCTACTACAAGTTGATATGACTCGCACATGGGAAATTCTTGGCGAAATTACAGGTGACGCCGCACCGGACGAGCTTATTACTCAACTCTTTAGTCAGTTCTGTCTCGGTAAGTAAACGTAACTAAATTTATGTAAAAAGATAGATTTCTATCTTTTTATTTTAAATCGATATTCTACAGAAATATATTTATGTAAATCTAAGTAAATTAATACCATAAAGTGATTTTTCCATGCTTTTCGAAAAAGAAAATGCTATCATGGTACTATTCTATGATTTTGAAAGGTTAAAGATGAGCCAACAAGCTGCTGATACTGATTTTAAACATTTGATAGATTTTGATGATAATCTTCTTCCTTTTAGACTAACTGAAACTAAGGTTGAAAACGGACGTCCTGACATTCTTTTTCATTGGCACCCAGAACTTGAAATTCAATACGTCTATGAGGGGACTGCTCGCTATCACATTGATTATGACTATTTTGATAGTCAGCCTGGAGATATCTTTCTAATTCGTCCTAATGGACTCCATTCTGTCCATCCTATTGATAATCAGTCGCACCATACTGACACACTTCACTTTCATTTAGATATGTTAGGACAATCTCTAGTGGATCCTCTTAGTCTCCGTTATCTTCAACCCTTGCAAAATTCTAATTTCAAGTTCAAACAATGTTTAAAACCAACTGATGAGGGGTATTCTGAAATTAAGGGAACTCTATTTACAATTTTTAAGATCATTCGACAAAAAGATAGACACTACGAGATTTTACTAAAGTCCAAATTGGAGGAACTCATCTATCTCTTCTACTACTATCGTTTGGTAGAGCGTAAGACTTCTGATGATCATTATCGTAAAAATGAGAAAATTCGAGAAATCATTGATTACATTAACAAGCATTATGCTGAGACGCTTACTATTGAGCAATTGTCCGAGCTTATGGGTTACAGTAAGACGCATTTTATGACCATGTTTAAACAACATACAGGTACCTCTTGCACCGAATTTATTATTCAGGCTAGACTGAATGCTGCTTGTGAGGAGCTCCGTAATAGCGTAAAACCAGTTTTAGAAATTTCTACGAGTGTTGGTTTTAACAACCTTTCAAACTTTAACCGCCAATTTAAGCATTATTATGCTCAAACACCAAGTCAGTATAGGAAGACACATAGTAACAAGAAAACAAATAAGAGTTAGCCATTGGTTAACTCTTATTATTATTGCAGAAAAGCTATTTAATTTTTCTCTTTACCTTTGTGTTTGCCGCTAAGTCCAAACATCGTAAGCAACATGCCTAGTCCAAGGAGACCTGCATGTGAACCCTTATCACCTGTTGTTGGAAGTGCTTCGGTTTGGCGAGGAGTTTCAGTAACTTTTTCAGTTTCTTTATGCGTTTCGTTTGCAGTTGAAACAAAGAAGACTTTACCGTTAGGTGTTGTTACTACCTTAGATACCACTGGTTTAGTTTTTTCTGAAACTTTAGAAGCTACAGATGAATCAACTGGATTTACTGGATTAACCGTTGGATTTTCAGCATTCTCTTTCTTGTTCAAAGCAGCAAAATCGGCACTTGAAATAGAAATCGTACGTGAATTAGGATTAATAACTGCGTATTTAGTAAGATCTGCATGAGTTAAGTAATCAGCAAAAACTGTATCGAGTGAAGGACCTTCTTCACGAGGACCACCTAGCATTGTGAAGCCATCACCACCAGCAGCCAAGAAATCGTTTGTTACTAGATAATAAGTTTCAGTAGTGTTGAGTGGTTTATAGACACCAGTTTCTGGATCCAAGATGTCAATTGATAAGATACGTTTTTCAGCTGGAAGAGTAGTGTCATAATATACACGAGCTCCAGCGACTTGAAGGAAGCCCCCTGAAGGTTCAAGAAGAGGTTGACCATTTTCGTCAAAAACGTTTTTACCACTTTCATCAACTTGGAGAATTGATCCAAGTGATTTTACAAACATATCATAGATGTTTTGTCCAGTTACTTGGATTTCGGCAACAGAGTTACCGAATGGAAGAACGGCTATAATGTCGCCTTTAGTAATCGGTCTGTCTTTAGCAATTGTTTCGCGAAGACCACCACCGTTAGTTACTGCAAGATTAGACTTATGTGTAAACGCAGACTGACCATAATCCAAAAGTGCGTCCGCAACCACATTACCGAGGTTTGTTTCACGAACACGAACGTCCATGCGGTCACCGCTAAGTTTTACAGGACTATTTTCAATGACAACTTTAGAAGATTCTGCCTTGTACTTAGCTTGAATCTCATCAAGCATAGCTTTAACTGTAGGATTAACTTGATAATTCTTCTTAGCTTCTTCATGTGTAATCACTCCATGTGACAAAACACGGTCAGAATTATAGACAACACGTCCGACATTATTAAGGTAGCTACCTGTTTGATTGTAAGTGACGTTATCACCGTAAGTTGCTGTGTGAAGGGTATGTGAGTGACCATCAAGGACAAGGACACGTTTACCTTTCAAAGGCGCGTAGTTTGATAGAGCTTCTGCCAAAGTTGATCCACGCCATTCTACTGGTGTTGTTGTATCGATGCCCAAGTGTCCAATAACAATGTAAGTCTTGTATTCCTTACCTTCAGCTCGAGCGTTTGATTCTACTTGATCAACCACAGCCTTAACTTCAGTAATAGGATCAGTGAAAGAGACACCAGTAAGGTTACGGGGATGTGTTTTAGTAGCTGTTTCAGGTGTTGTAACACCGATAACGACTACTTCATCTCCATCAACACCAGGCGTTTTATCAATAATTGTCGATGGTTGGAAAAGACGAACACCATCGACATAAACATTAGATGTGATGATTGGAAAATTGATTTGTTTGCTCAAGCGACGCAATTGATCAAGCCCAAAGTCAAACTCATGGTTACCAACTGTCATGGCATCATAACCAACCGCATTCATGACAGCAGCCATATCCTCACCTTTAGAACTATTTGAGATTGGAAGACCTTGGAATGAGTCACCAGAATCAAGGACGATGGTTGTTCCTTTCGAACGCGTGTCATTTACGATACCGGATAAGAGTGCATCACCAATGACTCCGTTACGGTCATCCTCTACCATACGACCGTGAACGTCGTTAGTGTGGAGAACAGTTACAGTATCATTATTGTCACTTGTGCTAGCGTTTGTCACAACTGCCGGTATCGCTGGACTTGCAGCTGCAGTTGCTGTTTTAGGATCTTCTATTGTTTCCGTAGCACAAGGATGATCAGTTGCAAAATCAGTAGAAGGAATCGGCAGAAATCCTGAAGCAATGAAAAAAATTCGTTCAGTTATGATCATTGGACTTGCTATTGTTGAAACCGGTTCAA
>ENA-OWLZ01000004-OWLZ01000004.1-metagenome-genome-assembly--contig:-NODE-4-length-57274-cov-6.989147_pt1 | contig 57274 bp, 51 predicted proteins | sample MGYA00245341_ERZ651117 | MGnify/ENA primary metagenome ERZ651117 (study PRJEB26857, sample SAMEA4031763) | metagenome | biome: human; feature: oral; material: saliva | place: Philippines | collected 2014 | study... | reverse complement strand
TGCTTTTTCGGCTAAAACATTAAGACAAGCCTCAGTCGGATCACCTAAAATCGTATAATTGGGATTGTCAGCACTTGGCGCAACCACTTGAGCATTACTAGCCAAATGAGAAAAGCGAACTAAACGATTCAGGAGGTCATTCTCCTTCAGATAAACAGGGTGGCCATCCTTCTCAATATGCCCTTCTGGTGCATAACCTAGTCCAGTTACCTCATAATTACCTGACAAGGTCCATAAATGATTAACTGTCATGGCGTTTTGAGTTAGGGTCCCTGTTTTATCTGAGCAAATAACAGAGGTTGCTCCAAGAGTCTCAACCGAAGACAACTTCTTAACCAATGCATGATCCTTAGCCATGCGTTGTACAGCCATGGCTAGAGAGAGAGTAACTGTGGGAAGAAGCCCCTCAGGAATAAAGGCAACAATCATACCCAAGGCAAAGATGAAAGCTTGAGAAAGAGGCTGATGGACAAATAAAGTTGCTGCAACCATAAAGAAGAGACCAACAGAGACTGCAATTACTGAAATTTGCTTGGTCAAATGATCTAATTCTTTCTGAAGAGGGCTTTTTTCCTGAGTAAGGTTTTGTGTCAAATCTGCAATTTGTCCAAACTCAGTTTTCATTCCGATAGCAGATACTATAAAATGCCCTGAACCTGAAGAAACTGTAGTTCCAGCAAACACCATATTGTCATATTCCAATTCAGTCTTATCAGGAGTCAAATCTGCTTGGTCTGACTTGTAAATTGGATTAGACTCACCAGTAAGGGCAGACTGATTAACCTGCAAGTCTGTCACAGCAACCAAACGTCCATCTGCAGAAATACGGTCTCCTTCTTCAATAAAAACCAAGTCCCCTGGCACCAAGTCCTGAGCAAGAATCTTATCTTCCTTCCCATCCCGAAGAACTCGTGTGTAAGATGGAAGAAGCTTATTAAGGGCTGCCGTAGCCTGACTTGCTCTATATTCTTGAATAAAACTAAAGAGACCATTAATAATGTTGACCAACCAAATAGCAATCCCCAACTCTAGACTATGAGAAAGCATAGCGATAAAGCCACCAACCCACAATAAGAGGGCCATGAGACTGGTAAAATGTCTGAAAAAGGTCAGCCAAATAGGTTCTTTCTTACTTTCTTTCAACTGGTTAGGACCATAGGTTGCTTGTCTCTTTTTTACTTCTTGTGAGTTTAAGCCTTGAGGACTCGTTTGCAACACCTGATAAACCTGATCAGGGGCACAGGTCCCTAATTTAGCACCTTTCTGTCTAGAATTACTCATAATCCTTTCCTCGATTCTAAATCATAAAAGCGATTTCATATTTACGCCCTCATTATACTCCTTTTTCAGAAAATGTTGAAAGAAAAAACCAAGCCACAAGACTTGGTTTCAAATACTATTTAATATGTAATTTAGCACGAAGGCTATTAGCCCGGGCACCAAGCAATTGGTCAGCCATACGGGTCACAAGAGCAAGCACTCCATAGACCAAAACGCCAAGACCTCCTCCAATCACTAAGTAAATCACGCTACCCATACGACTTGTTGGAGATAGAACAAATTGGAATAACCAATAGAAAACAGCAACTGGAATAGCCATGAGCATCGTAAGAATACAAATGAGTAAAGCTTTTCTAAAGACTGTCTTACGACTAAAGTGAGTAACTGTGTGAAGGCGATTATACATCAGAGCAATAGGAACACCTAACCCAATGGCTGTTGAAATAACCGGACCGAGGGCTCCTAAGAAAATAATCAACGGTAGCTGTAGAATTGCCTTAACTAGCACCCCAATCGCAAAATAATTGATAGCTTTACGGGTCTCAAAGATAGCCTGGAGCATTGGTGCTAAAACACTATACAAGGCCAAGAAAATCACTTGAATCAAACTAGCTACAAAGAGCAAATGAGCCTGACTATCTGGTGCTCCATAAAAGACTGTGTAGAGTGGTTTAGCTAGAATCACTGAACCCGCAATGGCAGGTACAATAAAGAGCAAGAGTAACTGGAGATTATTAATAATGAGTTTGGCTGCTCCCCGAAGATCCTTCTTAACCATATTTTCAGTTAGGAGTGGGATTCCTACCCCAGCAATAGAAATAGCAACGGCAATCAAAATCATGGTAATCTTACTTGGGTTTGAAGACAAATAAGCATATAGAACCTGAAGCTGACTGTTACTATAGCTTGTAAACTGCTCCATAGTACGGATAAAGGTCCATTGGTCAATCAACTGGAAAAGTTGAACCGCTGATCCAGTGATAATGAAGGGAATGGCTTCCTTAAATGTCTCAATAACAATTGCAGTTGGATTGATATCAGGATGAACGGCCTGCTTACCAAAAAGACTCTTGAGCTTGCCTTCCTTCCAAAGATAGAAGAAAAGCACCCCATAACTTGCTAGCATACCGATGAAAGCGGCAAAAGTCGATTGGACAACTGCAGTCACATAGTCACCTGTACCAATTTTCATGATGAAGAAAGTCGCCAACAGCATCCAAATGACACGGATAATCTGTTCTGCAATCTGACTTAGGGCATAAGGCTTCATGTTGTTAAAGCCCTGGAAAAAGCCTCGTAAAACAGACATAGATGGGAAAATGACAACCGCCCAAGAAAGACTGCGCATTACTCGAACCAGGTCTTCGTCTCCCCCAGAAAGATATGACATCCATGGAGAAGCAAAATACATGAAAACACCAAAAATTAGTCCAAGACCAATCATATAATACAAGATACGCTTGAGTAAAAAGAAACTCGTTTCCATCTTTCCAAGTGTGTTATATTTTGACACCTGCTTGGCAATGGCGACTGGAATCCCTGCTGTCGAAATCAAAAGGAAAAGGGCATAAATATTATACCCCTGACCAAAGAGGGCATTGGCTTGGTCGCCTTGTTTGCCCATCCAAGCATACCAAGGAATAACGTAGAGTGCCCCTAAGAGACGACTGATAATATTGGATGCTGTCATCCATGCCGTCCCTCTTAGCATTTGCTGCTGCTGCGTGTCAGTTTTAGTTTCAGTCATAATTTTCTTTCTAGGGAATAAAATATAATCTAGTTTATTATAAACTTTTGGCTGTGACTTGTAAAACAAGAACATTAAGGCTAAAATAGGAACTATGATTACTATTGAACAAGTTCTAGAGGTTCTCAAAAAGGACCATAATTTTAGAGATATTATCGACCAAGACAAGTACTACTATTCATGGACTGGAGTGACTTTTGACCATCTTTCTTACGACAGTCGTGATATCACACCATCTTCCCTATTTTTTGCTAAGGGAGCTGCCTTCAAGCGTGAATTTTTGGAAAGTGCTGTCCAAACTGGATTAGGCTTCTACGTGGCTGAAAAAGATTACCAAGTGGGAATCCCCGCTATTATCGTGTCAGATGTCAAACAAGCCATGAGCCTTGTTGCCCAAGCCTTCTACCAATACCCTCAAGACAAGCTAAAATTACTAGCATTTACTGGGACAAAAGGGAAGACAACAGCGGCTTACTTTGCCTTTAATATGCTTAAGCAAAGTCATAAACCTGCAATGCTTTCAACCATGAACACGACACTAGACGGGAAAACCTTCTTCAAGTCTAACTTAACTACACCTGAGAGTTTGGACCTTTTCCGTATGATGGCTGATGCTGTTGATAATGGCATGACTCATCTGATTATGGAGGTCTCAAGTCAAGCCTATCTAACCAAGCGTGTCTATGGGTTGACCTTTGATGTTGGTGTCTTTCTTAACATCAGCCCAGACCACATTGGTCCTATTGAACACCCAACCTTTGAAGATTACTTCTACCATAAGCGTCTCCTTTTGGAAAATAGTCGAGCTGTCATTGTCAATAGTGGTATGGATCACTTTGCTTTTGTCGCTGAGGAAGTTGCTGGTAAAGAGCATGATTTCTATGGCCAGGACTCCGAAAATGCCGTTCAACACGGCTCAGGTTTTAGCTTTAAGGCCAGTGGAAAATTAGCTGGTGACTACGATATTCAACTTATCGGTGATTTTAACCAGGATAATGCCATAGCCGCTGGTCTAGCCTGCTTACGTCTTGGAGCTAGCCTTCAAGACATCAAAGAAGGAATTGCTGTAACTTCCGTTCCAGGTCGTATGGAGGTCCTTACACAAACTAACGGGGCCAAAGCTTTTGTTGACTACGCTCATAATGGAGATAGCCTAGACAAGCTCTTGAAAGTCGTAACTGACCACCAAAAAGGTAAGATTAGTTTGATTCTAGGAGCTCCTGGAAATAAGGGCGAAAGCCGCCGTAAGGACTTTGGTCATGTCCTCAACACCTACCCCGAGGTAGATGTCATCTTGTCTGCTGATGACCCTAACAAGGAAGATCCCCTTACCATCTGCCAAGAAATTGCAAGTCATATCAACCGCGAGGTTCGTATCATTGTTGATCGAGAGGAAGCCATCAAAACAGCCATGTCTGAAACCACAGGCTCAAGCGATGCCCTTGTTATCGCTGGTAAGGGTGCTGATGCCTTTCAAATAGTAAATGGTAAACGCGCCGACTATTCTGGTGATATTGAAGTCGCTAAGAAATATTTGTAAACAATAACTTAAAAAGCCAATTGAGATGATGATTTTCATCTGAATTGGCTTTTTTGCTATCGAAACACTAGTCTCTACCTAATGTCTTCTTAAAAATATCGTAGAGGGGATTGAGGGTCTTATCAAATGAGCCAACAAGCGTCTCTAATTGTCCGCCAAACTGACGCTTAAAATTAAAGTTTCCTTTGCCAGAACTGGCTGCTTCAGTTTCAATAGTCCCATAAAAGTTAAAACGCTTTTTAGCCTTACTTTTAGCATATTTTATCATCTCCCAATGAAGCAAAACCGCTCCACCGAAATTAAGATAGGCTTCATCATTACCTCCGTAAAAGCTGACAATTTCCGGACCATAATCCATAAAAAGATAAGCTGAAAGCGGTAATTTGTCAGTCTTGATTTGGTAAGACTTGAATTGTTCTAATCGCTTATAGTAGCTTCTCAATTGATCCTCCACATCTGCTATTTGACCCTTGGTACGTTTTTTCTGAGGGCCTTCTTTTAAAGCCTGAATCTTTGCTTCAAAAGACTGAATGTTCTCGTCAAGATAAGCTAGATAGGCTGGACAATCCAAATAAGCCAACATAAATTTGGCAGATTTGCCAAAACATTTTTTTAGATTTTGAAAATAAACTAGCGGTTGAACAGAAAATCCCTTTCTCTCTGCTGTTCGACTTAAAATATCGTAGAACTGGTCAAGTTGATGCTCATCCAGTTCTTCAGTCTTAACATTCATATCAGTGAATTTTTTGAGGTCTCGCTTCAACGATGGAGAAAAGGCAGCAAGGATTTCATCAGAACTAGCAAAACTTTCTATTGGTTTCACGAACATCTGGTTAACCACAAGAGATTGTTCCGAATCCAGAGAGTGCTCAAAACCTAATGTTTCAAAGACCTCTAACACATCACTAGCCTTATCCACTTCAATATTTTCAAGTTTTTCATTTCTAATAAGATTTGTCAGATAAGGGTGTATAGAAAGTGTGGCAATATTTTTCTTTCTTAAATAAAGTATTAAAGCTTCGAGTAGCTCTGTCAAACTAGCAAGAAAGTGGTAATCTACCAGGGGCCCATGTAACAAGAGGGCCTTTTTAAATATACGAAAGCTTTTCTTATAAACGACTATTGCTTGGGCTACCCTCAAGCCGTCTCTTTCGAAAACCAGAGCTTCTACCTTTTCTATATGATTTTGACTTTCCTGAAGTTTAGCCATCTCAGCAGATTGCAGAAAATTGGCACACTTCGCAGTTACCTGTGTGTTTCGATAATCATCAAAACTAACACTTTTAACCATAATAGACATTACTATCATCCTTCCGTTTCATCCATATCCCACATTTCCCTAAAATCATTAAATACTTTTAATGATTGGCAAAATTTCCCAAACCAAGAGGGGTATTTGGTGATATATGAATGGTACTCACAGATGATGAGGAAAACTAATTAAATTATTAAAATTACAAACATCATTATATACAAAATTATCACTTTTGTTAAGCCATTTTGGGTATTTTCTGAAACTTACACGAATGTTTATCTGATTATAAAAAGTCCTTCCACTTGAATGTGGAAGAACCTTTCTTCACTAATAATTACCTATAACGTCGCAATTGAGGTGGGGTATAAGACTGAACAAAGTCCTCAATTTCCGTAAAATTATCTGTAAAAAGGAATTTTGCAGCCGTTTCAGCCTCTAAAAAATCATGAGCAACCATGGTATCTAACATAGCTTTCATGGCATCGTAATAGCTGTTGAGGTTAAAGAAAACACAGGGCTTGTTCAACTTACCTACACGAGCAGCTGCAATGGCTTCTGAGATTTCTTCCAGTGTTCCTAGACCTCCTGGAAGGGCAATAAAGAGCTCACCTTGCTCTAACATGGCAGTCTTGCGCTCTGCCATCGTTTCTACTATAGTCATTGAGGTCAATCCCTCATAAGCAATTTCCCTATCTTTGAGAAACTGTGGCATAATACCATGAGCCTGCCCCCCATTTTCCAAAACCGTATCACCAAGAACTCCCATAAGTCCCATCTTACTGCCACCATAAACTAGGGTATGATCATTTTTAGCAATCCATCTTCCCAAGGCAATAGTTGCTTCTTTAAAGCTAGGATTGTCACCCATATTAGCTCCCAAATAGACTGTTACTTTCATCGAAGTTCCTCCTTTTACTCTATTATAACGCAAAATTCCTGCCATAACTGACAGGAATTTTTGCTTAGTCTTTACGCTCCAAATTACGAAGCATCTCATCAATTTTATTACCGTATTCGATAGATTCATCCTTAATGAAGGTCAAATCTGGAATCTTATACATAGTTAATTTTTTACCAAGTTCACGCTTGATTGTCCCAGTAGCCTTTTCAAGACCAGTTTGTGCTTTTTGGTTATCTGAGGCCAAGGTTGAATGAATAGTGTAAAAAATCTTAGCAGCTGACAAATCGCCAAGCATTTGCACATCTGTGATAGTGACATCTTGTACGCGTGGATCACGAACCTTCTTTTGAAGAATTTCATTGACCTCACGTTTGATTTCCATACCAACACGGTCTACACGAAATGAATTTCCCATAGTCTTATCCTTTCTCTCTTATTATGATGGAACAAAAGCCAGGCCAGATGACCTAGCTTTATCTCCTAAGTAAGCTTTTTAAAGCTAACAAAATTAACGTTTAATTTCTTCCATAATATAAGCTTCGATAACGTCATCAACTTTAATATCGTTATAGTTTTCAATCATCAAACCACCCTCTTGAGCGTTTCCGACTTCTTTAACGTCATCTTTATAGTGTTTCAAGCTTGCCAATTTACCATCAAAAATAACGACACCATCACGAATGACACGGGCACTTGAATCACGAGTGATTTTACCATTAGTAACCATGAATCCACCGATTGTTCCGACTTTAGAAACTTTGAAGGTTTCACGGATAACTGCTTCACCAATGATTTTTTCTTCAAATTCAGGATCAAGCATCCCTTTCATAGCATCTTCGATTTCTTCGATAACCTTATAAATGATGCTATGAAGACGAATTTCAACTTCATCAGTTTCTGCTTGTTGACGTGCCTGTGGTGTAGGACGAACGTTAAATCCGATAACAACAGCATCTGAAGCTTCGGCAAGCGTAATATCAGATTCGTTAATAGCACCTACTGCCGAGTGAACAACATTTACACGAACACCCTCAACATCAATCTTAAGAAGAGATGCTGCCAAGGCTTCAACAGAACCTTGTACGTCAGCCTTAATGATAACATTAACAGTCTTCAATTCACCAGCTTTAAGGGTATCAAAGAGGTTATCAAGACTAACACGGTGTGTTTGTTGACGTTGTTTCATAAGAGCACGTTTTGCACGCTCTTCACCAGCAGCACGAGCTGCCTTTTCATCTTCATAAACCGCAAAATGGTCACCAGCCATAGGTGCTTCATTCAAACCAGTGATTGAAACCGGTGTTGAAGGCGCAGCAGTCTTAATACGACGCCCAAGATCATTGGTCATAGCACGGACACGTCCGAAAGTATTACCAACAACGATTGGATCTTGAACATTCAAAGTACCTTGTTGTACAAGAAGGGTAGCAACCGCACCTTTACCTTTATCCAAGCGGGCTTCGATAACAGTACCAATGGCACGAACTGTTGGATCAGCTTTAAGTTCTTCAACTTCCGCTACAAGAAGAACTGTTTCAAGCAATTCTTCAATGTTTTGACCAAATTTCGCTGAAATCTCAACGAATTCGCTATCGCCACCCCATGCTGTTGAAATGACTCCATGTTCAGCCAATTCACCAATAACACGTTCTGGGTTAGCACCTGGTTTATCAATCTTGTTAATAGCGACGATGATTGGAACACCAGCAGCCTTAGAGTGGTTGATGGCTTCGATAGTTTGTGGCATGACGCCATCATCCGCAGCTACAATCAAGATAGTGATATCTGTAACAGAGGCACCACGAGCACGCATAGATGTGAAGGCTGCGTGTCCAGGGGTATCAAGGAAGGTAATCTTCTTACCACCTGCTTCAATTTGGTAGGCACCAATGTGCTGTGTGATACCACCTGCTTCACCTGTAGCAACACGTGAGTTACGGAGAGTATCAAGAAGGGTTGTTTTACCATGGTCAACGTGCCCCATGATAGTAACAACTGGTGCACGTTCAACCATGGCATCTTTATTGAGGTAATCTTCATCAACAAAGAAACGTTCGATATCAGCATTATCGACTTCTTCTTTCTTAGTTGCCTCAATACCATAGTCAACCATCAACAACTCAATTGTGTCTCCGTCCAGAGATTGGTTTTGAGTTGCCATAACTCCCATCATGAAGAGTTTCTTAACGATTTCAGCTGGCTCACGTTTAATACGTTTTGCGATTTCTGCAACCGTCATGCCTTCAGTGTATTCGAATTCTTTTGGTAATTCATGGAATTTACGCTCGGTTACTGGTTTTGGAGCTGAATTACCACGGTTATTTTTACCTTTTTTATTTTTGTTCTTATTCCAGTTACTATTTCGTTGATTTCTCACTTGGTTTTGATTATTCCACTTATTATTTCTAGTTTGCTTTGGTCCATCTTCATTCTCGCGACGATTATCACGTGATTTATCTGGACGTGCTTTTTTACGACGTGTATCTTGTGCTTGTGCAGTTGGAGCTGCTTGAGCGACCACTGGTGCTGATTTTGGAGCTGGCTTAGCTTCAGCAACGGCCTTTTGAACTGCTACTTCAGCTTCTTGTTTTTCTTTTCTTGCCTTTTCATGTTCTTTTGCACGGCGTTGCTCTGCAGCTTTTTCTTCACGGAAACGTGTTTCACTTTGACGTGAATACTCTGCATTTTGCTCTGCCTTCAAGGCTGCTGCACGCGCTTTAAAGTCAATACGTGGGCCTGCCTGATTGTTTCGAGCATTATCGCTACGGTTATTTCGATTCTGACCATTACGCTGTTTGCCTTGGAAATTACGGTCGCGATTACTATTGTTATCGCGGTTCCCATTGTTACGGTTCCCTTGACCATTTCCATTTTGATTGCGACGATCATTATTGTGACGCTTACCTTGATCGTTTCCTTGTTGATTTCGGTTACGATTACGGTTATCTCGTCCTCCACCATTTTTACGACGTTCTGCTTCTGCCTTGGCGCGTGCTTCTCGTTCTGCCTTAAAATTACGGCTTTGCGGTTTTTTCGGAGTCGCAGGGGCTTCTTTGACTTCAGCCTTTGATGTTTCTTTAGCAGGAGCTGATTTTGCAACAGGTACCTTATCAACCTTTGGCGCTACCTTTTCCTCTTTAGGAGTTGGTGTCGCTTTAGGTGCTGGCTTACTCTCAGCCTTAGCTGTACCCCCTTTTAAACTTGAAGTGATACGATTAGCGTCTGCTTCTTCAACTGATGAGGAGTGGCTCTTAACAGAAAGACCTAGTTCCTGAGCTTTCGCAACAACAACCTTGCTTTCTACACCAACCTCTTTTGCGATTTCATATAATCGTTTCTTTGACACGTGATGTCCTCCTATTCTTTATTCCATAAGAGTCCTCATTTTCTTTGAAAATCCAGCATCTACTACAGCAACCGTTTTTCTTGGTTTACCAATAGCCATGCTTAATTCCAGTGCGTTAAACACTGTGGAGACTTCTATATTATAGTAGTTACATTTATCAGTTGTCTTTTTAGTCACGTTACTACCAGCATCATTGGCAAGAAAAACTAGTCTCGCCTGCCCTGATTGAACTGCCTTGATGACAAGTTCTTCGCCAGAAATAAGCTTTCCAGCTCTTTGTGCTAGTCCCAACATATTTGACAATTTTTCTGTGTTATTCAAGACCTAACTCTCTTCTTTTGACCTTGTGATCCACATAGGCAATGAGTTCATCGTAAAAACTTTCAGGAACATTCATGGAAAAGCTATGATTGAAAGCTTGTTTCTTTTTAGCTTGAAGGGCTTCCTCATTATCCAACTTAATGTAGGCGCCTCGCCCATTTTTCTTTCCAGTTGGATCGATGAAAATTTCGCCATCTTTAGTTTTCACAATGCGGAGCAAATCACGTTTATCGATGATTTCTCCTGAGACAACTGATTTTCGTAAAGGTATTTTTCGTGTTTTAGCCATCAAACACCTCTATTTTCCTCTTATTCTGCTTCTGGTGCTTCTTCCGTTGTTACTTCTACAGGTGTAGCTTCTGCAACGATTTCTTCGACAACTTCATCCACTTCAGCCTCAGCTTTTTCAGCTTCTAGTGCTTCATATTCAGAAGCTGACTTGATATCAATACGGTAGCCGGTCAAGTGCGCTGCCAAACGAACGTTTTGTCCACGACGACCAATTGCAAGAGACAATTTGTTATCTGGTACAACTACTGTCGCACGTTTGCTGTCATCTTCGTCGAAGAGAACATAGTCCACTTCAGCTGGCGCAATAGCATTGTAGATAAATTCAGCTGGATCTTCAACCCATTGAATAACATCAATATTTTCCTCAACAGGAACCTCAATACCTGTCTTAGCATCCAAACGTGTTGGGTGGAAACGGCTGACAACTTTCTTGATGTTGCTTCCACCACGACCAACGATAGTACCAATAGCATCAACGTTAGGATTATGGCTGCGAACAGCAACCTTAGTACGATCACCTGCTTCACGAGACACGCTCATGATTTCTACAGTTCCATCAAATACTTCCGGAATTTCTTGTTCCATGATACGTTTGATGAATTCTGGGTGGCTACGGCTTACAAAGACGTTGACACCTTTAGGGTTGTTTTCAACTTTATAAACATAAACATCGATGACGTCGTGTGACTTAAAACTTTCTCCAGGAATTTGGTCTTGGCGTGACAATTGAGCTTCGAGCGTTCCAAGATTAACATAAATGAAACGTTGGTCAAAGCGTTCAACTGTTCCTTGCATGATTTCACCTTCATGTTGCTTATAATCATTATAGGTAATCTCACGCATTTGCTTACGCATTTTTTCCATAATCGTTTGTTTAGCAGATTGAGCTGCGACACGACCAAATTCGTCGACTGACTCTTCAAAGCGAATCTTGTCACCAAGCTCGTAAGCTGAGCTAATAGCAAGCGCATCTTTCAAGCTAATTTCCAAACGACTATCGAAGACTTCGTCTACAACTTCACGAACGGTAAAAACTTGAAAATCACCTGTTTTTTCATTAAATTCAACTACTGCTGATTCAGACTGACCATAACGACGCTTATAAGCTGATTTAAGTGATTCAACTACAGCATCGATGATGTCTTCCTTGTTAATGTGTTTTTCTTCTTCCAAGACACGGAAGGCTTCTAGCATTTCTTTGCTCATATTCTTTGTCGTTTTAGCCTTTAAAGGCCAAAACTGGCATCCTTTCTTTATTTACACTAAGAGTTTTAGAGTTTGACTGCCAAACGAGCTTTAGCAACTGTTTGATAGGGAATCTCAACAGTCTTATGGCGAGTCTTATCAAGATAATCAATTGTTAGAGTTTCGCCATCAAAGGCCACCAAGTCACCTTGGAAAATCTTGATCTTATCAATAGCCTTATAAAGACTAACATTGATATACTGACCAACAGCATTCTTCAAAGCTTCTTTAGTCTTCAAGGGACGCTCTAACCCAGGGCTAGACACTTCCAACATGTATTGATCCGGGAAAGGGTCAGGCTGAATAGTATCCAAGAGGGGACTGATGATTTCAGTCAGGTCTGCAGTATCCTCAACGGTAATTCCACCTGTCTTATCAATCAAAACTGATAAGACATAGTCACCGCCAAGTTTTTCATACTCGATATCGACCAATTCGTATGGCTCAGGAATTGCTGGAGCTACGACAGCCGTCACGAGATCAATAATTTTTTGCGACATTATGACCTCCTTACACACACAAGAGACGAAGTTTCTACTCCGCCTCTCTTTCGTTATTTTCCTATATTATAGCATAGGTTAAAAACCATTGCAAGGAATAACCATATGACAGCAAAAAAGGCCGGGAGTCTCCCAACCTTTCTATTGTGCTGCTGGAACCGTGCTATAAGTAGTTACACCTGAACCATTATAATTGTATGTAGGAGCTGTGGTACCTTGATCCTGAACATAATTACCAGTATTATCACTGTAGTTATTGCTGTAGTAACCCCCTCCGTTGTAGGTACTTGATCCACCACCTGTTGCCTCAGATGGTCCCACCTCATAACTTCCAGATACTTCACTCGAAGCCGCACTTCCTTTAGAGTTAACGAAATCATCTGAACCATAGCTAGAAGTTCCAGAACCATAGAGTACCAGACTGGTCTGAAGTTGAGATTCAGAAACTTCCTTCTTGCCAACTTCCTTCTTAATGCGGTTTTGCACCTTAAGGATATCCTCAGTTGAGGCCACCTGATAGCTTCCACCATTAATCATAGCATCCGAGCCAGCCAATTGGTATGACTTAATATTTTTAAGAGCATCGCTATAACCCATCAAGCCACGCAGAGTATCGCTATCACCAAGATCGATACTTGTTTGTACGTTAGAGCTGACAGCAGACAAAATTTTCTTATAAGAACCTATCGAATCCATCTTCAAGAGCTTAGCCACAATCTTTTGAATAACCTCACGTTGACGTTTTTGACGACCGTAGTCACCATCGGGATCATCATAACGCATACGTGAATACACTAAGGCCTGTTCTCCATTGATCTTATGGGTTCCAGGCTCTACTTTCGCCTGAAATTCTGGTTCGTTTTCTGCAATCGAAATTGGGAAATCAAAATGATTCGTTACCTCGATACCACCTACGGCATCCACCAAATCAATCATACCCTGCATATTAATCAGTGCATAGTAGTCAATATCAATATCTAAAACCTTTTGAATGGTTGAAATAGCTAAGTCAGCCCCACCCTCGGCATAGGCTGAGTTTAGTTTTGCTTCACCCGATCCCTCAATATCTGTCAAAAGGTCACGTTCCAAACTGGTCATGGTAGTTCTCTTAGTCTTAGGGTTTACCGTTACCAAAATCATGGTGTCAGAATTCCCTTCCCAGGTTTCCTTACGTTCTTCGGATCCTGTATCCACACCCATCAAAAGAATAGTTATAGGCTTTGTCTGTTGAATGGCCTTACTATTCCCTGAAGTTGCCTTTGAAGCTTTAAAGGTTTTTGACAATTCGCCTGTGGCATAATTGTAAGTTGTCGTTAGGTAAATACCAGCAGCTACTACTGTCGTGGCAAAAATCGCCAACAACATCAATAAAATTTTTCGTCCAAGTTTCATGTTTTTTTCCTAATCTATGAGTTTAGCCATCAGGTAAACATCTAGAAATTCTCCATTTTTAGTTCTAGCACCACGTTTCTTAGTGCCTTCAATATCAAATCCAAATTTTTGATAGAGATGTACTGCCCGTTCATTACGTGCTTGAACAGTCAACTCTAAGCGACGGATATCTGGTGTATTGTCTGCCCAATCAATCATTATTTCCATAAGCAACTGACCAATACCATTACCCCAATAGGGCTTAGCAACCGCAATGAAAACATCACCAATATGACTGGTCTTCGTGCCTTGATCTGAAGTAACATTACAAACACCAATGACCTCCTGATCCAATTTTGCGACTAAACAAATCTCATTCGGGACACCCTGACGGCTATCAATATAGGAGGCTAACTGTTCGGCATTGAGTACAGAGCTCCTAGCATCCTGAGCCAAAAAATCTGACTCTAGAGCTACCGTCTCTAGTAATTGTGCTAAGGATACGCAATCCTCTCTCTGGGCTTCCTCAATGACTAATTCGTACTCAGCCACTTGCTATCTCCTCCTGGATTTCTTTACTTCTAGGACCAAAAGATTCCAGAAGCAGTTGACGACCATCACCATGATGAGTTATCGAAATTAAGAGATAGTCTCCCAGGAGACTTTCATCTAAGAGTTCTCCCCACTCGATAATCGTCACACCGTCACCGTATAGAAAATCATCTAAGTCAATAGAATCTGGATCATCACCAATACGATAAACATCTAAATGATATAGCGGCAAACGCCCCTCATATTCTCTAACAATAGTATAGGTTGGGCTCTTAATCATCTGAGAAACATCCAAACCTTTAGCAATTCCCTTAGTTAAAGTGGTTTTGCCAGTTCCCAGATCACCTGAGAGAACAATTATATCTCCAGAATTGAGCAATCGACCTAGCTTTTGGCCTATGCTAATCAATTCCTCTTCATTTTGACTGTAAATCATGTTCTCATTATATCAAAAAATAAAAATATGGACTATAATCCACTGTAAAAATACATCAAAAGCTTATAAATATTGAGATAGCAAGACCGATTTAGTTATAACAAACCTCTTAATCTAACACTTACTTACATTATATTAAACTTTTGTAAGGTTAATATTTCTATTAAAACTTCAATCTTAACTTAAAGCAGTCGTAAAAGTAAACATCGAATCATCATACGAAAAAAAGGACTAAAAAAGCCTGACATATGACAGACTTTTTTGCTTATAAATATTAGAGCACAGCCATGCTAATGAAATTAAGGATAAACAAGATATCCAAAATCCACATAACAAGGTGAACTTCTTTTGCTTGACCTTTGACAATTTTCACCAAAGTATAAGTAAGGAAGCCAGCTGCGATACCATAGGTAATGCTATATGAGAACCCCATAAAAATAGAAGTGAAGAAGGCAGGAATTGCTTCAGACAAGTCTTCCCAATCCACACTCTTAAGGTTAGAGAGCATCATAATACCTACAATGATAAGAATAGGTGCAGTTGCTGCACTAGGAACAATTGACACAAGTGGGCTAAAGAAACTTGAAATCGCAAAGAGTACTGCAACCACAAGAGCTGTCAAACCAGTACGTCCACCAGCACCAATACCTGCTGCAGATTCAACGTAAGTTGTAACGTTTGAAGTCCCAGCAATGGCACCAATACTTGTACCAACGAGGTCAGAGTAAAGGCCGCGGTCAAGAGCTTTAGATTCATTGTTATCACCTGTTGAAGCGATGATACCAACCTTCTCACCAGTACCAATCAAAGTACCAATAGTATCAAAGATATCAGTCAATGAGAAGGCAAGAATAGCCATAAAGACACCTGGCAAACGTGACACATCTGAGAAGAGAGAACCCAAACCTTTAGAACCCAGCGCTACACCAAAGACTTGCCCTAAATCCTTAATAGAAGCAGTCAAACTAGCAGCATGCCAGTCAATACTACCAAGGTCAACTACACCAGCAAAAATTGCGATAACAGTTGTTACAATAATTGAAAGGAGGACACCTCCTCGAATTCCCTTAACAATAAAGAAAATCGCAACTGCAAGACCTATCAAACCAACAATAACAGTTGGATTATTGAAAGCTACCAAACCAGGTGTAGCAGCTGATGAAGCTGTAATTGAAGCTTGAGCCATGTCAGCTCCCTTTCCGCTTACAGTATAGGTACCTGGATCAATTGCAAATTTCAAGAAACCTGCATTTTTAATACCTACATAGGCAAGGAAAATACCAATACCTGCTGAAATAGCAGACTTAAGTACTGTCGGAATAGACTCAATAATCATCTTACGTACTTTAGTAACTGTGATAATCAATGAAATAACACCACACAAAAAGACCATTGCTAAAGCTTCTTGCCAGGTGTATCCCAAAGAAAAGACCACTGTGTAGGTGAAGAAGGCATTGAGTCCCATACCAGGCGCTTGAGCATAAGGTAGGTTAGCATAAAAAGCCATCATCAATGTCCCTGCAACTGCTCCAATGATGGTAGCCAAGAACACACCTTGAGCAGGCATACCAGTCTGGGCTAACATAGATGGGTTGACAAAGAGGATATAAGACATGGCAAAGAAGGTTGTCAAACCTGCTGTAACCTCTGTACGAACATCAGTACCATGCTCTTTTAATTTGAAAAACTTTTCCATGAAAGTTTATACTCCTTAATAAAAAATATTGTCAAAATCCGAATGATGTCGGAACATTCTCACATAGAATGCAACGTTACTATTCTACATGAAATCATTTGATGGTGCAAGGTTTATTTTCTGAGAATTTTACCAGTAAAAACCGAACATTCCAGTATGTCCGTACGTCAAACCCCAACAAAGAACTGATTTTTGTTATAATAGAAACATGACAAAAAAATTGATTGCACTAGATCTCGATGGAACGCTTTTACGACCAGATGGAACTATTTCAGAATTTACAAAAACAACTATTAAAGATGTACAAAACAAAGGACATCAAGTCGTTATCGCTACCGGTCGTCCTTACCGTATGGCTATTGACCATTACAAAACATTAGGCTTAGAGACACCGCTCATTACCTTTAATGGCTCCTTGACCAATCTCCCAGACCGAGAATGGGCTTACGAGCACTCAGTCAAATTGGACAAAAAATACCTAGTTAACCTCTTACAACGACATGATGAGTTAGAGATGGATTTTCTTGCTAGTGAATACCGTAAGCATTTTTATATCACTATGAATCACCCAGAACGTATTCAACCACAACTCTTTGGGGTTGATAAAATCATTGAGGCTATGCGTTTAGAGCCAGCTAAAATCACACGCAATCCTAACGCTCTTCTTATGCAAACTCGTCACGAGGACAAGTACCAACTAGCCAGCGATATCAAGAAAGATTTCAAAGAAGAAATTGAGGTTGATTCTTGGGGGGGGCCACTTAATATCTTGGAGTTTTCACCTAAAGGTATTAACAAGGCCTACGCCCTAAACTACCTACTCAAAGCCATGCGAAAATCTCCAGATGATTTGATTGCTTTTGGTGACGAACACAACGACACAGAGATGTTGGAACTTGCTAAAACTGGTTATGCCATGAAGAATGCTAGCCCTGTCCTTCTTCCCCATGCTAACGAACAAATTGAGTGGACTAATGAAGAGGATGGCGTTGCTCGTAAACTTCAAGAACTACTTTTATAAACAGGAAAAGACACTGAAGAATTCTTCGGTGCCTTTTCTTATGATTAAGGTAAAATAGCCACTGCACGCACTGGGGAACCTGTCGCCTTGTCCCAGTGAGGGAAGGCAATTGAAATCAAAGCTCCAACAGCTGGTACTTGATCCAATTGATTCAAGACTTCTACCTGATAAATGTTTTGTTCCAAGAGGTAATATTCGTTAACCAAGCCATGTTCTGCTGCCGGAATACCAGCATCTGTATCAAAAGTCTCATGACCGACAGCCTTAACATGGCGTTCATGAATCAAGAATTCTAGAGCTTCACGGCTCCAACCAGGACTTTGCTGAACCCCATTCTCATCAAGGTTACGCATGGCATCTTGATCTGGCCAACGTTTTGACCAATCACTACGGAAAGCGACAAAGGCACCCTCTACAATTTGTCCGTGTTCAGCTTCAAAGTCCAAAATGTCTTGTTTGCTCAAGATAAAGTTTGGATTGGCAGTCACTTCTTTGGACTTGTCGATGACATAGAGTGGTAAGAGGAAATCTTTGAGGGCAATCTCATCTAGCCAGCGACCACCTTCGACAAAGTGAATCGGTGCATCGATATGGGTTCCGTACTGCCCTACAACCGTAAATTTTTGAACATGAAAGCCATCTTTCAGTGTGAAGATATCTTCTTGTTGTAAGGCAGGGAGAGCTGGAAAGTGGGGACTTTCTGCATTTATCTTATGGGTCAAGTCCACCCATTTTTTTGCTTGCAATTGATTATAAATACTTAGTAAATCTGACATAAAGAGGTCCTCTTTTCTTATAGGTTTAACATTAAATCGTTAATTGGAGTTATTTTAGCAGTAATAGCCATTTGATACAAGCATTTATCAATAATTCTCTTAATCCTATTTCCTCTATTTATATATAGCTTAAAACTATATCTAACACTTATTGTCTGAAAAAAGAGTATATTTGCAATAATTTGATGTTTTTTTCAATTTTATGACACTTTTGTTACAAAAACCATTGACAAATCCATGGTAACGCTTTATAATTAGAGTGTTCTAATTTTCGAAGGTTTAAAAAAATATTATTGTCATTTCATGCTGATAGATGATAATACCAATAATCATTTTTCTATTCCTAAGAAGCAATATATAAAAGGAGGAAGAACACTAATGGGTATCGGTATTATTATTGCTAGCCATGGTAAATTCGCTGAAGGTATTCACCAGTCAGGTTCTATGATTTTTGGTGAACAAGAGAAAGTTCAAGTGGTTACTTTCATGCCAAATGAAGGTCCTGACGACTTGTACGCTCACTTCAAAGATGCCATCGCTCAATTTGACGCTGACGACGAAATTTTAGTCCTTGCAGACCTTTGGTCTGGCTCACCATTTAACCAAGCCAGCCGAATCAAGGAAGAAAATCCTGATCGCAAGATGGTTATCGTGACAGGACTCAACTTGCCAATGCTTATCCAAGCATATACGGAACGTATGGTAGCGCCTGATGCGGGGGTTGAAGAAGTTGTCGCAAACATTTATAAGGAAACTAAAGAAGGTGTTAAAGTCCTTCCAGAAGGCCTTATTCCTGAAGAAGACACCAAATCAACTGACGCTAAACCTTCTATTCCTAAAGGCACTATCCCTGAAGGAACAGTTCTAGGCGATGGAAAAATCAAATACGTTTTAGCTCGTGTTGACACACGTCTCCTCCACGGTCAGGTCGCAACTGGTTGGACTCACTCAACTCACCCAGACCGTATCATCGTTGTTTCAGACACTGTTTGTCATGATAAACTTCGTACAAACATGATTAAACAAGCTGCCCCATCTGGTGTTCAAGTTCACGTTATCCCAATTAAAAACATGGTCAAAGCAAACAATGACCCACGTTTTGGAGATACACGTGCTATGCTTCTCTTTGAATCTGTTGAAGACGCTCTTGCTGCTGTTAAAGCAGGGGTTGATATCAAAGAAATCAACCTTGGTTCTTCAGCTTATAAAGAAGGTAAAGTTAACGTTACTAAGGCTCTTTCATTTGACCAAACAGATGTGGATGCTATCAAAGAGTTGCAATCATTGGGTGTCAAATTTGACGTTCGTGGGGTACCAAGTGATAGCCCAGCAAACGTTGATACCTTGATTAAGTCAGCTGAAACTAAATTAGCAGAGAAGAAATAATTTTGGAGGATGCATAAATGAGTTTAGTACAAATTATTTTAGTCGTAATTGTTGCTTTCATTATCGGTTGTAGCTCAGTTAACGACCAAATCCAAACATACCAGCCAGTTGTGGCTTGTTCCCTAATCGGTCTTGTTACTGGTCATCTCGAACTCGGCGTAATGTTGGGTGGTAGCTTACAGTTGATCACTATGGGATGGGCTAACGTTGGTGCTGCCATGGCACCAGATGCTTCGCTTGCCGCTGTAGCATCTGCCATCATCCTTATCTTGGGTGGACAAGGTGAAAAAGGAATTGGTACAGCCATCGGTCTTGCCGTTCCATTAGCTGTTGCCGGTCTTGCCTTGACAATGGTTGTCCGTACAGCAACTGTCTTCATCGCTCATATTATGGATAGCCGTGCAGAAGCTGCTGATATCGCTGGTGTTGAAAGATGGCACTTTATCGGTATGGCCCTTCAAGGTCTCCGTGTTGCTATCCCTGCCCTCCTCTTGCTATTGATTCCTGCACACCTCGTACAATCTGGTCTTGAAGCTATGCCTGAATGGTTGAAATCAGGTATGACAATCGGTGGTGGTATGGTTGTAGCCGTTGGTTATGCCATGGTTATCAACATGATGTCTAGTCGTGAAGTTTGGCCATTCTTCTTCCTTGGTTTTGCTTTGGCTGCCCTCAAAGAGTTGACCTTGATTAGCTTAGGTATTATCGGACTCTGTCTTGCCGTTATGTACCTTGCGCTTGAAGCTAGTGGTTCATTGGGTTCTTCAAACGATGGAGGATCAGGTGATCCCCTCGGTGAAATTCTGGAAGACTTTTAATTAGGAGGAAAGAAAATGGCTGATTCAAAAATTAAATTAACAAAAGCAGATCGTTTCAAAGCTTTCTTGCGCTCATACTTCCTTTTGGCTTCATTCAACTATGAACGTATGCAAAATGGTGGTGTAGCTTACACCCTTATTCCTGCAATCAAAAAACTTTACCAAACTAAAGAAGACCGTGTAGCCGCCCTCAAACGCCACTTGGAATTCTTCAATACACAACCATTCATGGCTAACCCAATCTTTGGTGTTACACTTGCCTTGGAAGAAGAACGTGCCAACGGTGCTGAGATTGATGATGCTGCTATCTCAGGGGTTAAGGTCGGTATGATGGGACCTCTTGCAGGTGCCGGTGACCCTCTCTTCTGGTTTACCCTTCGTCCAATCTTCCTTTCACTAGGAGCAAGTTTGGCTGTTTCAGGTAACGTCATGGGACCAATCGTCTTCTTCGTTTTCTGGAACGTCATGGTAGCTGCCGTTAAATGGTATACTCAAGAATTTGGTTACCGTGCTGGTACTGCAATCACAGACGACTTGTCAGGTAACCTTCTTCAACAAGTAACTCGTGGCGCATCAATGATGGGGATGTTCGTCATTGGTTCTCTTATCCAACGTTGGGTAAGCATTACCTTCACACCTGTTGTCTCTGTTGTTAAACAACAAGAAGGTGCTTATATCGATTGGGACAAACTTCCAAAAGGTATTGCAGGTGTCAAAGAAGCCTTTCTACAACAAGCTTCTGGTAAATCACTCGAAGCTAACAAGGTGACAACCTTGCAAGATAACTTGAACCAATTGATTCCTGGTCTTGCTGCCCTTGGTTTGACCTTCCTCTGTATGTACCTTCTTAAGAGAAAAGTTTCTCCAATCGTTATCATCTTAGGTATCTTTGTCCTAGCTATTGTACTCCACGTTATTGGTCTACTCTAATCGGAGCAAGGTATGGTTAAATCGCTCAATACGGAAATGGCTCACACAACTAAGGGAACTTGGTTTCGTGAAGGGCCTATTTACGGAAATATCATGGTTGGAGATAAGGCTTTCGAGTTTTACAATGACACAAAACTACAAGACTACGTTCAAATTCCTTGGGATGAAATCACTTATGTGATTGCTGATGTTTACTTTGGTGGTAAATTCATCCCACGCTTTGAAATCCGTACCAAGCAAAATGGACGTTTCCGTTTTGCCAGTCGAAAAAGCCGAACAACTTTGAAAGAGATTCAAAAAAGAATCCCTCGAGAAAGCTTGAGAAAAGCTCCTAGTTTTCTCTTTGTCCTCAAACAAGGCTTTAAGAATCTTTTCCGACTCATTGTTAAGAAGAAATAGTCTTTAAATATTATAAAAAGATTGCTCTGTTTAATTATAGAGTAATCTTTTTATAATATTTTGCTCATTTTTGGCAGAAAATGACTTGTTTTGAATTTTTATTTCACTAGCTATTGACATTTTCGTGAAAGCGTTTTACAATATAATTGTTCTTGATTTCTTATGTTTAAAAAGATTGAGAGACGCTTTTTTAGCGTCTTGAAAAAAATCGGAGATAGTCTTTTTAAGCTTAGGAAAAAATATTTTATAAGGAGGAGAACACGAATGGGTATCGGTATTATTATTGCTAGCCATGGTAAGTTCGCTGAAGGGATCCACCAATCAGGCTCTATGATTTTTGGAGACCAAGAGAAAGTTCAAGTTGTGACTTTCATGCCAAGTGAAGGTCCTGATGATTTGTACGCTCACTTTAACAACGCCATTGCACAATTCGATGCTGATGATGAAATTCTTGTTTTGGCTGACCTTTGGAGTGGTTCACCATTTAACCAAGCTAGTCGAATCGCTGGGGAAAATCCAGATCGCAAGATTGCCATCATCACCGGACTTAACTTGCCAATGCTAATCCAGGCATACACAGAACGTATGATGGATGCTAACGCTACTGCAGAGCAAGTTGCTGCTAATATCATCAAGGAGGCTAAGGATGGTATCAAAGCACTTCCAGAGGAGCTTAATCCAGCTGAGGAAACTGCAGCTGCACCTGTAGAAGCTGCTGCACCTCAAGGAGCTATCCCAGAAGGAACAGTCATCGGAGATGGTAAGCTCAAGATTAACTTGGCACGTTTGGATACACGTCTTTTGCATGGTCAGGTTGCAACTAACTGGACACCTGCATCTAAAGCAGACCGTATCATTGTAGCATCAGACGATGTTGCTAAAGACGAATTGCGTAAGGAATTGATCAAACAGGCTGCACCAAACGGTGTTAAAGCAAACGTTGTTCCAATTCAAAAATTGATTGATGCTTCTAAAGACCCACGTTTTGGTAACACACATGCGCTTATCTTGTTCGAAACTGTTCAAGACGCACTTCGTGCTATCGAAGGTGGCGTGCCAATCAAAGAACTTAACGTTGGTTCTATGGCTCACTCAACTGGTAAAACAATGGTTAACAACGTTTTGTCTATGGATAAAGACGATGTTGCTTGTTTTGAAAAATTACGTGACCTTGGCGTTGAATTTGACGTCCGTAAGGTTCCAAACGATTCTAAGAAAGACTTGTTTGACCTTATCAAGAAAGCTAACGTTCAATAATCTTCATTCGGATAAATTAGTTGATAAACTCAACTAATCACAACTCAATAGAAAAGGAATTATTACCATGTCAGATATGTCAATTATTTCTGCAATTTTGGTCGTAGTTGTTGCCTTCCTTGCTGGTCTTGAAGGTATCCTTGACCAATTCCAATTCCACCAACCACTTGTTGCATGTACCCTCATCGGTGCTGCTACAGGTAACCTCAGTGCAGGTATCATGCTTGGTGGTTCTCTTCAAATGATTGCCCTTGCTTGGGCAAACATCGGTGCTGCCGTCGCTCCTGACGCCGCCCTAGCATCTGTTGCCGCTGCCATCATTTTGGTTAAAGGTGGTAATTTCACAACTGAAGGTATCGGTGTTGCAACTGCAACAGCTATCCCACTTGCTGTTGCCGGTCTCTTCCTAACTATGCTTGTTCGTACAGCCTCTGTTGCCCTTGTTCACGCGGCTGATAAAGCTGCAGAAAACGGAAACATCGCTGGTGTTGAACGTGCACACTACCTCGCCCTCCTTCTCCAAGGTTTGCGTATTGCTGTACCAGCAGCCCTTCTTCTTGCCATCCCAGCCCAATCTGTTCAAGATACACTTGCCTTGATGCCTGACTGGCTCAACCATGGTATGGTTGTCGGTGGTGGTATGGTTGTAGCCGTTGGTTACGCCATGGTTATCAACATGATGGCTACTCGTGAAGTTTGGCCATTCTTCGCCATCGGTTTTGCGCTTGCAGCAATTAGCCAATTGACACTTATCGCTCTTGGTGCTATCGGTGTCGCTATTGCCTTCATCTACCTCAACCTTTCTAAACAAGGTGGCGGAAATGGTGGCGGAACTTCATCTGGTTCAGGCGACCCAATCGGCGATATCTTGGAAGACTACTAGGAAGGGGTGCTCTCATGGCTGAAAAAATTCAATTATCTCAAGCAGATCGTAAAAAGGTTTGGTGGCGCTCACAATTCTTGCAAGGTTCATGGAACTATGAACGTATGCAAAACTTGGGTTGGGCTTACTCACTCATTCCTGCTATCAAAAAACTTTATACTAACAAAGAAGACCAAGCCGCAGCTCTTAAACGTCACTTGGAATTCTTCAACACTCACCCTTACGTAGCCGCTCCTATCATGGGAGTTACCTTGGCTCTTGAAGAAGAAAAAGCTAATGGTACTGAAATCGAAGATGCAGCTATCCAAGGGGTTAAAATCGGTATGATGGGGCCTCTTGCCGGTATCGGTGACCCTGTCTTCTGGTTCACAGTTCGTCCAATCCTTGGTGCCCTTGGTGCATCATTGGCGCAAGCTGGTAACATTGCTGGTCCACTTATCTTCTTCATCGGTTGGAACCTTATCCGTATGGCCTTCTTGTGGTACACTCAAGAACTTGGTTACAAAGCAGGTTCAGAAATCACTAAAGACATGTCTGGTGGTATCTTGAAAGATATTACTAAAGGGGCATCAATCCTTGGTATGTTCATCTTGGCCGTCCTCGTTGAACGTTGGGTATCTATCGTCTTCACTGTAAATCTTCCAGGTAAAGTTTTGTCTGAGGGTGCCTATATCGAGTGGCCTAAAGGTAATGTCAACGGAGAAACTTTGAAAGAAATTCTCGGACAAGTCCAACAAGGACTTAGCTTTGACCGAATCAAAGTTGATACTCTCCAAGGACAACTTGATTCATTGATTCCAGGTTTGATGGGACTTCTCCTTACTTTTGCATGTATGTGGTTGCTTAAGAAGAAAGTTTCACCAATCACAATCATCATCGGACTCTTTGTAGTTGGTATCATTGCAAGCTTCTTCGGAATCATGTAAAAAGAGTAAGAGTTTAGCAAAGCTGAACTCTTTTCTTATGCTATAATAAAAGTACTACAATCGAAAAGCGAGATAGATATGGCACAATCATTAAACAAAACAGTTGAATTACATACAACAGGTGTTTCCTACATGGCTATCGGAGGAAAGGTCGGTAAATTTCTAATTGGAGATGTGGCTCTTGAATTCTACCCTGATGTCAATGTCGAGCAATACATTCAAATTCCATGGACTAGCATTACGCAGATCGGTGCAAATGTATCAGGAAAGAGGATTAGTCGTCACTTTGAGATTCTAACCGACAAGAGCAAATTCCTCTTTGCTTCTAAAGATTCTGGGAAGATTCTAAAAATCGCTAGGGAACATCTTGGCAATGAAAAAGTTGTTAAATTACCTACTCTCATCCAAACCATTGGTGCTCGTATCAAAGGTTTATTTGCCAAAAAATCATAATTTTTGTATAATGTAAGGGACGGATAAGTAATAGCTAGACCTTTCCAGAAAGCCTGCGGTTGCTGTGAGCAGGTAGGGTTGATCTACGAAATTCTACCGTTTCTAATAATTAAAGACATAAACAAGTGCACTCCTGTGAAGTTGGATGGAACCGTGGCCCATGTCACTCCAACACTTTCACGGGGTGTTTTATTTTTTGGAGGAACTTATGTTAGATGTAAAACGTATTCGTAACGACTTCGATGCCCTTGCCGAAAAATTGGCTACACGTGGTGTCGCTGCTGAAACTTTAAATGAACTTAAAGAGCTTGATGTTAAACGCCGTGAGCTTCTTGTCAAATCTGAAGAACTCAAAGCTCAACGTAATATTGCTTCAGATGGTATCGCTCAAGCTAAACGTAACAAAGAAGATGCTTCAGAACAAATTGCAGCCATGCAAAAAGTTTCTGCAGAGATTAAGGAAATTGATGCCGAACTTGCCGCTATTGATGAAAAACTTAACACTATCATTGTGACACTTCCAAACACACCAAATGATTCTGTTCCAGTAGGTGCTGACGAAGAGGAAAATGTAGAAGTTCGCCGTTGGGGAACACCTCGTGACTTTGATTTTGAAGTTAAAGCTCACTGGGACCTAGGGGAAGACCTTGGTATTCTTGATTGGGAACGTGGTGCTAAAGTTACTGGTTCTCGCTTCCTCTTCTACAAAGGCTTAGGAGCAAAATTAGAACGTGCGATTTACAACTTCATGTTGGATGAACACGCTAAAGAAGGTTACACTGAAATGATCACCCCTTACATGGTTAACCACGACTCTATGTTTGGTACTGGTCAATATCCAAAATTCAAAGAAGACACTTTCGAGCTTGATGGTACTGACTACGTCCTTATCCCAACAGCCGAAGTTCCTTTGACCAACTACTACCGTGGTGAAATTCTTGACGGAAAAGAATTACCAATCTACTTCACAGCCATGAGCCCTTCATTCCGTTCAGAAGCTGGTTCAGCTGGTCGTGATACACGTGGATTAATTCGTCTTCACCAATTCCACAAGGTTGAAATGGTTAAATTCTCAAAACCAGAAAGCTCATACGATGAATTGGAAAAAATGGTAGTTAATGCTGAAAACATCCTTCAAAAACTTAACTTGCCATACCGTGTCATCACTTTGTGTACTGGCGATATGGGATTCTCAGCTGCGAAAACTTACGATTTGGAAGTTTGGATTCCAGCACAAAATACCTACCGTGAAATTTCTTCATGTTCAAACACAGAAGATTTCCAAGCCCGTCGTGCGCAAATCCGTTACCGTGACGAAGCCGATGGGAAAGTAAAACTTCTTCACACTCTCAACGGTTCAGGACTTGCTGTTGGACGTACAGTAGCCGCTATCCTTGAAAACTACCAAAACGAAGATGGTTCAGTAACTATTCCTGAAGTTCTTCGTCCTTACATGGGTGGTGCTGAAGTGATTACACCGAAATAAGAGGAAAAATCTCCAGAAAATAACTGGAGATTTTTTAGTTTTGATTAGCTTTCTCATAATAGGGTTTTAATTTTTCAAATCCACCAGCAATCTCATCAACTAGTTCTTCCACTGTTCCACTAGCAGTCACAGGGACATCATACTTAACCAAAACCTTACGAACACGACCATCTCTAACAGCTTCTTTAAGCATTTGACGGTTCGCTTCAGTTCCTTCCACACGATGGCTGACACCATCTTCCTGGGCAAAATAGTAAAGTGGATAAGTAATAGGTAAGTCTAGGACTTTATGTTGCTTGGCTAGAGTCGTATCTGATTTTTTCCGTTCAACAAAGCTCACTTCAACTGATATTCCCCAATCTTCAGGTTGCCCGTAGAGTCGAATCGCCATAGCAACATCATCTAAACTGTCCTCAGGAGCTCTGTAATAGCACCAAAAGTGTGGGCGACATATTTGTGCCTGATTGGCCCAATTGCTGACACGGTCCATCTTAAAGGGTACTAGACGCTCCTCTATAAGTCTTGACAAAGTCTGCATTTCCTTACGAGCTGCTTGACCAAGTGCCTTGAGCGCTTCCATTTCTTCCTGATGCGGACCCGCTTTTTCAGGTTTGATATACTTAACCCCTTGTTTGGATAAATAAGCTTTAACATTTTCTAACATCGGTTTCTCCTTGCAATGATAAAAGACCAACCCATAAAGATTCTATATTGGTTGGTCTCCTTTTTTATTTACGTTTACGAGCAATCAAGTGGATTGGTGTTCCTTCAAAACCAAAGGCCTGACGAATTTGATTTTCCAAGAAACGCATATATGAGAAGTGCATAAGCTCTTCTTCATTTACAAAGATAACAAATGTTGGTGGTTTAACCGAAACTTGTGTGCCGTAGAAAATCTTAAGGCGTTTTCCTTTGTCAGTTGGTGTTGGGTTGATAGCGATGGCATCCATGATAACATCATTCAAGACTGCCGATGAAATACGACGGTTTTGACTCTCACTGATGCGTTTAATCATCTCCGGCAACTTGTTAAGACGTTGTTTCGTCTCAGCTGATACAAAGATGATTGGGGCATAGCTCAAGAATTGGAACTGATCACGGATATCTGCTTCCCAGGTGGCAACGGTGTGGTTGTCCTTCTTAATCGTATCCCATTTGTTAACTACGATGATAATCCCTTTACCAGCTTCATGGGCAAAACCAGCAATACGCTTGTCATACTCACGGATACCTTCTTCCGCATTGATAACCATAAGAACAATATCAGAACGGTCAATAGCACGCATAGAACGCATAACAGAGTATTTTTCTGTGTTTTCATATACCTTACCAGATTTACGCATACCAGCGGTGTCAATCATAGTATACTCTTGACCTTCACTGTCCACAAAGTTTGTGTCAATGGCATCACGAGTCGTACCAGCAATAGGACTCGCAATCACTCGGTCCTCGCCTAAAATGGCGTTAATCAAACTTGATTTTCCGACGTTTGGACGCCCAATCAAACTGAAACGAATGATGTCTGGATTTTCTTCTTCGACTTCTGTTGGAAGATTTTCAACGATAGCGTCGAGAACGTCCCCTGTACCAATACCATGTACAGATGAAACTGGATAGGGATCACCAAGCCCAAGAGAATAGAAATCATAGATATCTGCACGCATTTCAGGGTTATCCACTTTATTTACCGCCAAGATAACTGGCTTGTTGGTCTTATAGAGAATACGAGCAACGTACTCATCCGCATCTGTCACACCTTCCTTACCTGAAACGACAAAGACAATAACGTCAGCTTCAGTCATGGCAATGTCAGCTTGGTGCTTAATCTGTTCCATGAATGGAGCATCGACATCATCGATACCACCTGTATCAATCAAGCTAAACTGACGGTTAAGCCACTCAGCAGAGGTATAAATACGGTCACGTGTTACCCCTTCAACGTCTTCGACGATAGAGATACGTTCACCCGCAATTCGGTTAAATAGGGTCGACTTCCCAACATTTGGGCGACCCACGATAGCAACTGTAGGTAATGTCATATATTTAAGTCCCTGATTAAATTAGGGTTCCCTTTCTTCATTTAGCAATCTCACTTCCACTAAGGGAAGCAAACACGCTTGTTCTTTATCATTATTAGGATCACCTTAACGGCGATTAACACCTTTCAAGTGAACCTCTTTAGCTAGAAAACGAATACGTTCCATCACACGTTTGGCCTGCCAAGTCTCGTCTCCCTGACGTCCATTTGATAGCTTAGCTTCTAAATCTGCAAAACTATAGTTGGATGTGAAGAAGGTTGGTAGTTCCTCAATCATGCGATACTGGAGAATGACTTGTAAAACATCGTCTCTAATCCAAGAAGAGAATTGCTCTGCACCAATATCATCTAAAACTAGGACTTCTGCTTCTTTTACTGCATCAATTTGTTCCTTCACAGAACCGTCCTTGATCCCATTTTTAACATCAATAGTAAAAGATGGGTAATGAATTATGGTCGTAGCAACCTTCTTGGTCTCTGAAAGTTCATGGGCCATAGCAGCCAACATGAAGGATTTCCCAACCCCCATATCTCCGTAGATATAGAGACCTTTCTGATCTGGACTAGGGTAATTAGCCACAAAATCAACAAGTGTCTCAAAGGTATCAACACGAGCGACATCATCTAGTGCAATATCAGCAAAGGTAATCTTGCGATAAGACTGAGGCAAACTAACCAAGTTAATCCGCTTAGAAATAGCCTGTTGTTCTTGTTGCTCCTTAAGCTGACGTGTTTCCTTATAGGTCACGTCAGCGTAGCCTTCATTCATGGTCAGAATCGGCTCATACCCTTTGGCAATGTAGGTGACATCACCTTCTTTGACCTTACGGCACTCCACCAAGAATTGATTAAACTTTGGAAGACTACGCTTGATTTCGTCTTGGCTTAAGCCATGTTCTTGAATAAAATCAGCCACTCTTGAATCTGCCAATATTTGCTTGGTCAAATCTGTTGCATTACCAGACCCATGATGTCCTGTTCGGTTCAAGGTTTGTCCAACTCTTTCCATAGGCTACTCCTTTCCTTTTTCTAGTTTAGCCAAAGCACGACGTCTAATTTCGTCTAACTTGGCTTGATCGGCCTGACTGGTTTGATTATCGTAATCAGGATCACTCCAGCTAGGTACATTTGTTTTCTTCTTAGAATCATCTTTTGCTCGCTGTGATTTTTTGTCATAACCACTACGCAAAGCCAATAGCCCTTGTTCAGCAGTAACAATCTTCTTAAAGGCAAAATCGTTGGCAAGTTTAGAGATATACTCTCGGTTCACATTTGTTGAACGTGTCCGTCCCAAACTGTAGGCTACCATGAGATTAATGACCTCATCCATAAAGCCTCTTTGTGCCAAGTCTATGAGAATTTTTTTCTCCGAATTAGTCACAGTTCCACCTGGACCCTTAGCACCCTGTAAGTAATCAACAGGTTTTTCAGATTTAACAGCTTTAAGAATCTTTTCCTCTGTCTCCGTCAATGCAGAGTCACCACCCAATTTTTTAGCCTGAGCCTGCTCTAATTGCACTTGCATACGTTTAACAATAATCTGGTGGTTCACGGCTGTCTTTTTAGCCAAGAGATAGGTATCATACCAATTCATGTCATAGGTTTCAGACAATTTATAGATTTCTGGAACATCAGTCTTTTCATCTGTAAATACAAGGCCATCAGCCTGCATACGATTCCTGAAACTGCTTAAATCAAATGAGTTTTTAGGCTTAATTTCAGAAACAGACTTTTGAGCCAAACGCTCATCAGTAAAAACATCCGAAAAACGTTTAGATAGATCTTGTAAACCATGTAAACTTGTCGGTTTTAAAGCATCTACTGCTGGTTCACCAATCTTTTGCTCTAGAAGTGAACTATAAACCGCATGTTTTAGAAACTGCTCAATAGATAGGGGAGACTTAAGCTCTACAACATAAATTCCCTGGGGAGAATGATAGAAAGCCAACAAGTCTACCGCTGTCAGAACCGCCAGAGCTTCCTGAAGAGGCTGCATACCAAAGTTAAGATGATTCAGAATAGTAGCAAACTTATGACGATGATTACCATTGTCATAGAAAGCCACAAAATACTGGTAGAGAGCGTATCCCTCACTCCCAATAATGGGATAATAGCAACGCATCAAACTTGCCTGATCGGGAACGATAACCTGATTGCCAACATAGACAAATTCTTCAATAGGTCTCATTTTTTAGACTCTTTTTTCGCACGGACAGTCTTGGTGATTTCTTGAAGCAATTCTTCAATCTCATCAACATCCTTGAAAGAACGGTAGACACTGGCAAAACGGACATAGGTAATTTCATCAAGATCTGCTAGTTCTTTCATGACTAAATTCCCAATAACCTCACTATCAACCTCTCCATCATGGTTACGACGAATGTTTTGCTCTATACGGGTGATGGCATTTTCAATATCCTCACTTGAAACTGGGCGTTTCTGAGCACTCATCAAGATACCATTGAAAATCTTATCGCGAGAGAATTGTTCTCGAGTACCGTCTTTTTTGACAACTAAAAGTGGAACTTCTTCAACACGCTCAAATGTAGTAAAACGGGCATGACAAGCATCACACTCTCGACGACGACGAATAGTATTTCCATCCTCGGCCTGACGGCTATCGATAACATTAGATTTATTATGTTGACACTTTGGACAACGCATGCATTTCACCACCAATCTTTGAAATTCAGTACTCTATTTTACCATAAAAACACATAAAAAGCACGCCTTTAACTAGACGTGCTCATGATTGAGCGTTAGTATAAATCTCTTGTAAATTGACTTAGCCTTCAAGCTGAGGTGTCGTAGTTTCTGACCCTGCAAAAGGAATGTAGAGGTCAAAACGTGTACCCACACCAAGTTCTGAACTAACATCGATACGGCATCGATAAGCTTCCACAATTTGATAAAGGATTGATAAACCAATTCCCACACCAGATTGCGTTGTCGTACGGTTACGCGCCTTATCTGAACGATAGAAGCGCTCAAAGATATGTTCGATATCTTCTTTAGAGATACCCTCACCATTATCCTGTACCTGTATCAACATCTCATCTTCCAGAGCCTTGATAGTAACCTGGATTTCCTTATTAACAGGCGAATACTTGACCGCATTATCAATCAAAATAGTAATAGCCTGTTCAAAGTGCTGGCTGTAAATCTGTGCTGGACGCTCTGAACTCTCAAAATCATTGAGGTAGAATTGGTAGTCTTCATGTAGAACACGGAAATTCCCAATAACCGTACGGATTGAAGAATTCAAATCACATGTGTCATTTCTATGATTGTCAAATGACCCCTTAACACGAATAGAATCCAACATATCGTTAATCATAATCGTCATGCGGTTGGCTTCGTGACTTGCAGCCTCAAGACTTTCCTCAAGGATTTCAGGATCATTTTTACCCCAACGTTGCAAGAGGTCCATATGTCCCTTAATAACTGCAATTGGAGTACGTAATTCGTGACTGACGTCACTCAAGAAACGCATCTGCATCTGATTATTTTCTTGGATTTTATCCATCATACGGTTAAAGTTAACCGCCAAATCACCAATCTCATCATGACTCTCAATCTTAGATCGAAGCTCCAAATCACTTGGCGAATCGGTGATAACACCCATCGTTTCGTGCAACTGTCTCATAGGACGAAGAATAGAGGTCAAGACAACTACAGTTGCTGCGATAACTAAGACCGTCATCCCTACTTCAAGGAATATCAATAGGAAAATGAGACGCTCTTTTAAGGCATAGTAAAATTCCAAATCATGGAAAATTTGAGCATACCCAACAATGGTCTTCTTATCCTTGCCATAGATGGGAACTTGTAGTAAGAAACCACGTTTACCTTTATAGGAAACCGACTTCAGTTTATTGACCTCAGACATGCCTGGAGGTGAGTCTGTGTACTCCTCAGAAGTAAAGATAAAGGTTCCCTTTTTGTTATAAACATAGATAGACTGGTTGGAATATAATTTATTAGAAATCGCAACTTGACCATCTAAGGAATGCTTCTCAGAAAGCACTCCATTAATGATTGATGCATAGATATTTTTCGGTGAATAAAGGGCCTCTAAAAGCGGTTCTGGACTCAACTCTTCATTAGAGTCCCAGTCCTTTTCGATATAAGTAACAACTTTTGAGATTGTATTATTTACATTTTGACGTTCACGTTGCAGTAGAAGCGTATTGGCTGAGAAAACAACAACCAGAGTGAACATCGACAATACAAGAAAGAAGACCACAGCAGTTGTCATGGTCAACTTTTTTCTAATGGTTACTTTACCAAATAATTTATCTTGTAATTTACTCATTTTTCACGGATAACGTAACCCATTCCTCGTACTGTTTGAATGTATGATTCCTTACCTGGAACGTCGATTTTTCCACGCAAGTAACGAATATAAACATCTACAACATTTGTTTCGATTGCGTCATCATATTTCCAAACTTGAAGCAAGAGTTCCTCACGGGTCATTACTTGGTTCATATTGCTCAAAAGTGTGTTCAACAAATCAAACTCACGTTTTGTCAATGGAATCGCTTCATCACCACGAACAACTGTACGGTTTTGAACATCCAATTTCAAATCGCGATAAGTTGACGCTTTAGCTGGTGCATTCTTAGCAGCTTCGATATCTTGGCGACGGAAGGTTGCACGGATACGTGCCAATAGTTCTTCAATCGCAAATGGTTTTACAATATAGTCATCAGCTCCACGGTCCAAACCGGCAACAATATCCATGATTGAGTCGCGAGCTGTCATCATCATAATATAAGTATCTTTTTCTTGTTGGAGACGACGTGTCACTTCGAAACCGTCCATCTCAGGCAACATAAGGTCCAAGAGAATAAGATCAAAATCTTTCTCAAGTGCCATTTCAAGTCCTTCGCGTCCGTTGTCTGCTGTCACAACGTCGTATCCTTCGTGTTGAAGTTCAAGAGAGACAAAACGAGCAAGGTTTTTCTCATCTTCAACAATCAAAATGCGTTTGCTCATAATAAGTATTTACCACTTTCCTAAAAAATTTTTTTGACTTCCATTTCCCTAAAAAAGTCTTTAGATTTACCCAATGAATAAATCCGAAAATTAGCTTCTAATGATATAATAATATAGATTTTTAAAATTGTCAAACATTTTTAGTTTGTTTTTTTGAATTAATTGTCGTCAAATAGACCATTCAATTGGGCAAAAGGATTACTTGCCTCTTTCTTCTCTTGTTTAAGAGCTGCAAAATCCTCTTCTGACAAGACTTCCCAGTCATTACCTGAGAGCGAAATTTGTCCTGCTTCTTCTTCAGGTGTAAGCACTCTCAACGGAATATTAAGAAGAATATTATCCAGAATACTCTCATTCAGATTAATAGTATCACCATCCAAGAAAAGAACTAGATTTTCTTCGACTAATTCCTTTTGAAGAGCAACATCAGCCTCTTGTATAAAGGTTTCTGAGACTGGATAATTAAAACTAAGTGTCGTAGGCTCAAGTGAACGGCTAGATGGCAAGGTAATATCATAGCTAAGTTGATAATCTAAAAGATATAAGCCATTATCATAGACTACCTGACCACTTGCTTGAAGCTGTTCAAGATCTAAAACTTGATCATAGCGTTCTTTAATTGACTCCAACAAAGAAGGTGCTTCATTAAAGGCCAGCCCTTCTGGAGACTTTCTAACTTCTGAAAGATAAATCATTTTTAATCCTCAAATTACATTTCCCTCATAGGGATCTATTTTCAATCCACAAGACCATAATCCCCTATATTCACTTTTCATTAAAGCGAGTAATTATGATATTAGACTTAATTAGTATTATATCAGATTTTAAAGAAAAAATAACATCTTTAATATTACATATTTTTTAAACTTAGGGATTTTTTAGAGGGTTATTAAAAACTGGTTCTTCCCTAATCTTAAACAATCTTTTGCCGTTAGATGAAAGAGATTATTTATGGTAAAATAGGGGCATTGAAACTAGATAAAAGGATTATAAAATGACACCTGAAGATTTTTACATGGCTTTGAAAGAACTGGGGTTCGATCTCAGCCAAAAACAAAAAGACCAATTCCAACGCTACTTTGAGCTTTTGGTAGAATGGAATGAGAAAATCAACCTTACTGCAATCACAAACAGAGATGAGGTTTACCTCAAACATTTCTATGATTCTTTAGCTCCTGTTCTTCAAGGGCATATTAAAAATCAAAGTATTCAACTTCTGGATATCGGTGCTGGTGCTGGCTTTCCAAGTCTCCCTATGAAAATTCTTTGTCCTGAGCTTGATGTGACAATCATTGACTCTCTTAATAAACGTATCACTTTCCTTAAGCTCTTGTCTGACGAACTTGGACTTAGCGGTGTCCACTTCTATCATGGACGTGCTGAAGATTTTGGACAAGATAAGGCCTTCCGTGCTCAATTTGATATTGTTACTGCTCGTGCCGTTGCACGTATGCAAGTTCTCTCAGAATTGACCATTCCTTTCTTGAAGGTCGGAGGTCAACTTATTGCACTTAAGGCTGCCACAGCCGGTGAAGAGCTAGCTGATGCTAGAAATGCCTTGAACGTACTTTTTGCTAAACCTATTCTCAACGAAAACTACAAACTGCCAAATGGTGATGGGCGTAATATCACCATTATCGATAAGAAAAAAGAAACCCCAAACAAGTACCCACGTCGTGCTGGAATTCCTAATAAGAAACCACTATAACGTTTATCTAAGGATATTTCTTACTCCTTGGATTCTTATTTCACCTTATGATAACTCGGAGGTTTTCATTGATAAAACATCTTTCAGTCACGCAAAAGCTTGTACTCAGCTTTGCCTTTGTCATTATAGTGGGGAGTATTTTACTTAGTCTTCCCATAAGTCATTATGCTAATAGTCCAGAAACAAGCTACCTAGATCATCTCTTTAATACTGTGTCAATGGTCTGTGTAACTGGACTTTCCGTTGTCCCTGTCAGCAAAGCTTACAATGGTTTTGGTCAGATTATCTCTATGCTTCTTATGCAGACGGGAGGTCTTGGACTAGTCTCTCTTATAGCCTTTAGTACCTATACTCTTAAAAATAAATTAGGATTAAGTGATCAAGATCTCCTTCAATCCGCACTTAGTAGGGATAACCAAAAAGATTTGAAAGCTTATCTTTTCAAGGTCTATAAAATAACTTTTTCTATTGAAGCTTTAGCGGCACTAGTGATTATGACTGATTTTATTCCTCGCTTTGGACTTGGTCATGGCATTTTTAATAGTCTCTTTCTAGCTGTCTCTGCTTTTTGTAATGCTGGCTTTGATAACCTAGGTGCTAACAGTTTACAAGATTATGCGACTAATCCAACTATCAATCTCTCTGTGGCTTTTCTTATCATGGCTGGAAGCTTGGGATTTGCAGTTTGGATTGATTTGATTCAAATGATTAGACGCTATATTAAAGATCGTCCTAGAAACTGGAAATTAGCTAGTAAACCTTTTAGTAATCAAAGCCGTCTGGTTCTTATAAGTACAGGCTGTCTCCTCTTTGGCGGAACCCTACTTGCTTGGTTGCTGGAAATGGATAACTCTAAAACCATCGGTAGTCTCAATGTCTGGCAGCAACTTCTGGTAAGTTTCTTTCAGACTGTAACCATGCGTACCGCTGGTTTTGCAACTATTTCCTACACCAATGCTGCTTTTTCTACCAATCTTCTTTTTATGATTCAGATGATTATTGGGGGAGGTCCCGGGGGAACTGCTGGTGGTATCAAGGTAACCACCGCCTCCATTATGTTTCTTCTTTTCAAGTCGGAGCTCTCTGCTAACTCTAGTGTTGTTTTCCGAAACCGTATTATCTCTAATAAAACTGTTATGCAAGCATTCACTGTTATCCTCTTCTTCCTAACGATGCTCTTCGTCGGCTATGTTATTTTGCTTGAGACTAATCCTACTCTGTCGCCACTAGCTCTACTTTTTGAGAGTGTGTCAGCTATTGCTACTGTTGGTGTGTCTATGGATTTGACTTCTAGTCTTAACACCATGGGACGCCTTGTTATCATGGCTCTGATGTTTATCGGTCGTGTCGGACCTATTACGGTTCTCTTGAGCTTGATGACAAAAAAAGAAAAACATGTCTCTTATGCCCCAACCGACATTTCGGTTGGCTAAACCATTTTATTAATTGACAATATTCTGAAAGGATTTTATATGAAAACACAAATTATTGGGGTCCTCGGTTTGGGAATCTTTGGACAAACTATTGCAACCGAACTCTCCTCTTTTGGACAAGATGTCATTGCCTTGGACAACAACTCTACAACAATTGATTCCCTTGCTGATCAGGTGACCAAGGCCGCTGTTGGTGACATTACTGACATTGACTTTCTACGTTCCGCAGGTATCGATACTTGCGATACGGTCATTATTGCAACTGGGGAACACTTAGAATCTTCTGCACTGGCGCTCCTGCAATGTAAAAAACTTGGCATTACAAATATTATCGCCAAAGCTATGAATAACAATTATGAGGAAGTGCTTTACGGAATGGGGGCCAATTTGGTCATCACTCCTGAGCGTAGCACAGCAAGAGACTTGGCTTCAACCATACTCCGCTATAACATTTCAAGTATTTTTCATTTAGAGGATGACGTGGCTTTAATTGAGTTGAAAATCCCTAATGAATGGGCCGGAAAGTCCTTGAATACTTTAAATCTAAGACAAACTTATAACGTCAACGTTATTGGTTTTAGAGATGAGGAAAATGGCAAGTTAAACACTCACTTTGACCCAACAAATAAACTTCCTAACAAAGGAATCATTTTAGTAGTCGCCGACAATCGAACACTAGAAAAATTCGATTATTTAGGATATTTGAAATAAAATGACTTAGATAGACTAACATATCTTGAATACCTACAGAGTTATCCTATAGTTATTGGTAGCTACTTCAATATCAAAGTCCTTACCAAATTTTGCAAAGTAGTTAATCTGCACCATGATAGATTGGGCCACCCAGTGTCTCAAATACATCCTTAACAGCCCTAGGTGCCCTTTCTTCATTAGACAAAAAACATTGGCCCTTACAACCAATGTTTTTTAATGTGTCTAAGAATTCAAATTATCTTAGTTCATACCTTTTACTGTTTCAACGACATTTTCTACTGTAAAGCCGTATTCTTCAATAATTTTAGCAGCTGGAGCTGAGGCACCAAATGTATCAATTCCAATTACAGCGCCGTCTAAACCAACATATTTATACCATGGTTGACTTGCTGCCATTTCGATTGCAACACGACGACGAACTGCATTTGGAAAAACTTCTTCTTTGTAGGCTTGATCTTGTGCATCAAAGACATCTGTTGATGGAACACTTACAACACGAACTTTGTAACCTTCTGATTCCAAAGCTTTTGCTGATGCTACTGCAAGATTTACTTCTGAACCAGACGCAAGGAGAATCGTATCAAAATCTGCTGCTGTTTCATGAACAACATAAGCACCTTTTGAAACTTTATCAAAATCGGTTCCTTCTTCAACAGTCAAGTTTTGACGTGTCAAAATAAGTGCTGTAGGTGTTGATTTAGAAGTTACAGCTTGATACCATGCAGCTTGTGTTTCACGCGCATCTGCTGGACGATAGACATTAAGGTTTGGAATAGCACGAAGTCCAGCTAGATGTTCGATTGGTTCATGGGTAGGTCCATCTTCACCGACTGCAATAGAGTCGTGAGTAAAGACATAAGTAACTGGAAGTCCTTGGAGTGCAGACAAACGAACTGCTGCTTTTACATAGTCTGAGAATACGAAGAAGGTACCACCGTAAACACGAAGTCCACCATGGAGAGCCATACCATTCAAGACTGTTCCCATCGCAAACTCACGTACACCAAATTGAATGTTACGGTTAAGACGATGTGCATCATCTTGTAGACCGTCAGATTTAATGTAAGTCATATTTGAGTGAGCCAAATCCGCAGAACCACCTAGGAATGTTGGCACTTTATCAGCAATGACATTCAAAGCATCTTGACTTGAATTACGAGTTGCTTGTGAATAACCATTTTCAAGAGCTGGGAAGTCTGAAGTTTGGAATTCAACTGCATCCTTACCTTCAAGAATGCGTGCAAGTTCAGCACCAAGTTCTGGGTAAGATTGTTTGTACTCATCTACCAAAGCAACCCAAGCGTCATAGGCCTGACGACCACGATCAACTGTATTTTCCTTGAAATCAGCATAAACTTCTTCTGGAACTTCAAATGGAGCATAGTCCCAACCCAAGTTTTCTCTTGCTGCTGCTGTTTCGTCTGGTCCAAGAGGAGCACCGTGAACACCGTTAGTTCCTTGTTTATTAGGAGCACCATGACCAATTACAGTCTTAACCTCAATCAAAGATGGTTTACCACTTGCTTTTGCACTTTCAATAGCAGCGTTGATAGCTTCAACATCTGTTCCATCTTGAACAAATTCAGTGTTCCAACCATAAGCTTCATAACGTGCACGGACGTCTTCAGTAAATGAATCTTTAGTTTCACCGTCAAGGTTGATATCATTTGAATCGTACAAAACAATCAATTTATCCAATTTTTGAAGACCAGCGTAAGATGATGCTTCGCCAGAAACGCCTTCCATAAAGCAACCATCCCCCGCAATAACATAAGTATAATGGTCAAAGATTGGGAAACCTTCCTTATTGTAACGAGAAGCCAAGAAACGTTCCGCTTGTGCCATACCAACAGCTGTAGCAATACCTTGCCCAAGTGGACCAGAGGTAGCATCTACACCAGCTGTATGACCAAATTCTGGGTGACCAGGTGTCTTAGAACCCCATTGACGGAATTGTTTAAGTTCTTCAATGCTCAAATCTTTAAATCCTGACAAATGAAGGAGCGCATAAAGAAGCATTGAACCGTGCCCTGCTGACAAAACAAAACGGTCACGATTAATCCAATTTGGAACTTCAGGATTGACATGCAATTGCTTAGTAAACAAAGTGTAACCCATTGGAGCTGCACCCATTACCACACCAGGGTGACCAGAGTTAGCTTGGTTAATCGCATCTACCCCTAGAAAACGGATAGCATTTACTGAAAGATTAGACATAATTTCCTCCTTAGTGATATCACTACTATTTTAATTATATCACAAAAAACGCTTTCAGAATAACGTACTTTGTTGAAAATTCCACACAACTATTGTTCAAAAAATTGAAGATAAAAATCTAAAAAAGCTCTGAAGATGCTGTAGACATCTCAGAACTTTTCATTTATTTAGAAACAATTTTAACTCCATGGATTGTAAAAACGCCCATGGTTAAGATAAATCAACCCCAGACTAATTCCCAATAAAAGAGTAGCTGATACGATGACAAGATAATCTTGTTTGGTCAAGGATTTGTGCACATACCAGGTACGTTTTTTGTAGCGACCAAATCGGCGTAATTCCATAGCCGTCGATACAGTATCAATACGTTCGAGTGACGAAAAAATCAGAGGGAGAACGATTTGTAGATTCCCACGAATACGTTTGGCCACTCCCACCTTTTGTGACAAATCCAAACCACGTGCTTCTTGAGCCTTACGAATCGTAAAGAATTCTTCTTGAACATCTGGAATATAACGTAAGGTCAAACTGACGGAGTAAGCAAATTTATAGGGAATACCAATCTGATTAAGACTAGCCGCAAACTGACTGGGATGGGTAGTCATAAGAAAAAGGATGGCAAGAGGGACTGTTGAAAAATACTTAAGCAGAAGATTGACAAGATAAAAGAGCTCCTGACTGGTTAAATAGAAACGCCCCCATCCTTCAATCAGAACCGTCTTAGCCCCATAAATTTCTTCACCATAACTAGGTGCGAAGAGATAGACCATAAGTAGATTAAAAAGGGCAATCAAGCCAATGATCTTCACAACAAAAGAAATATCCCTCCAATGAATGTTGGCCAAATAAAAGAGATAAATTGAAAATAGCCCTACTGCTAGGATAAAGCGTGGATCATAGGTAGCCATGCAAGCAACTGAAACCAAGATAAAGAATAGCATCTTACTCGCCCCAGACAAATCATAGAGGAAACCTCGACCTGGTTGATAACCTATTAAACGATTAGACATACGGGCCTCCTTTTTCTATATAATACTGAGTTACTTCTACCGGATCACATAACAACTTCTGACCTAAGCTATAAAGAGATGTCTGCTTGAGATTGGCTGACTCAAGCAGGTTCTTCTGATTGAGAATGGCAACAGGATTATCATCTGCAATAATTTCTCCATCGACTACAACTAGACAACGATCGCTATATTCCAACATGAGTTGCATATCATGGGTAATCATCACAATCGTATGGCCTTTTTTCTGAAGACCATCCAAGAACTTCATGATATCCGTGTAAGTTTGATAATCTTGACCAGCCGTTGGCTCATCCAAGATAATGATTTCAGGTTTCAAAACCAAGATAGATGCAATGGTCACACGTTTTTTCTGACCAAAGGAGAGTGCAGAAATAGGCCATTTACGAAAACTATAAAGTCCACAGGTCTTCAAAACCTCATGAACGCGCTCTTCAACCTCTGTTTCTTCAACACCTCGCAAGCGCAAACCTAGTGCGACTTCATCAAAAATCATGGCTTGACTAATCATCTGATTAGGATTTTGTAAAACAAAGCCTATACGTTCTGAACGCTCAGCAATACTATCTTGACAAATATCCTGACCCAAATAGGTTAATTTTCCTTGACTAGGAATAAAACCACACAAAGCCTTGGCAAGAGTAGATTTCCCAGCTCCATTTTTACCAACAATTGCTATACGTTCGCCTTTTTTTAAACTAAAGGATATATCATCAATGACGATTTGATTATCTCCATAGCCAACTTTCAGTCCCTCAACCTCCAAAATAGAATTGTTCGAAGCTTCCGTTTTATCTCTCAATACTCTATCTGGCAGACCTAATCCAGACAAATCCAAAGCATCTAGTTGGCTAAGATTTTGAGCTCTAGTTGTATCAAATCCCAACTGACGTAAAACAGTCAGATACAGGGGTTCTCGAATCCCATTTTCCAACAAGAGGGTACTCGATAAAAGCTCATCTGGGCTACCGTTAAAGAGGAGGGTGCCATCATTGACCAGTAAAATCCGGTCAACAGGACGATAAAGAACATCTTCTAGACGATGTTCAATAATAATCGTCGTAGCTCCGACCTCCTTGTGAATCTTATTAATGAGATTAATAGTTTCCTGTCCTGATTTAGGATCTAAATTTGCTAAAGGCTCATCAAATAAAAGAATGGGACTCTCATCAATCAAGACACCAGCCAAACTGACCCGTTGTTTTTGCCCCCCTGATAAATCTTGAGGTCGATGATTCAAAAGAGAAGCCAAATCCAAGCGTTCAGCCCAGAGGGATACCCTGGCCTTCATCTCACTTTGATTGACACAATCATTTTCCAAGGCAAAAGCCAAGTCTTCAGCTACTGTTAAGCCAATAAACTGACCATCCGGATCTTGTAATACTGTAGACACTAACTGTGACTTATCGTAGATAGACTGCGTGAAAACATCCTGGCCATCGATAAGAACCTGACCTTTCGCCTGTCCCTTATGAATATTAGGTATGATACCATTGAGGCAATGGGCCAAAGTTGATTTTCCACTACCAGAAGGACCTAAAACGAGGACCTTCTCTCCCTTGGCAATATCAAAGCTAATATCCTTGAGGGTTGGTTCTGCTTGTGCATCATATTGAAATGTAAACTGATTAAAACTAATGTATTTATTCATGTTTCTAATAAAAAAGAGAGGAGATATCACAATAAGCTGACAGTCCCACTCTCCTATAACTTATTCTAGTCTTTGGTAAGACTACCAGATTGTGTACGTGAGCTGGCATAAATAGCAAGAAGGAGTGTTCCCCCAATTGCAATTGTAATAAAGTTAGCTACACCAGCTACGAAACTTTGTGCATAAAGATATGACCAGGCTTGAGCAAATTGGATTCTATCACCGATTGGCGTCACAACACCATAAGCAATAAGTAGTCCCAATGCTTGCGCTAGGTTAAACCAAATCATACCCATTATAGAGAACTTACCCGTTGTTACGTCATATTTTTTGCTAAATAGACCAATAACAAGACCTGTAATACCACTAGCAAGGACCCAAGCCCATGAGATATTTCCATATTGGATACCGTCCTTAAGCGCATGACCAATGAAGCCCATAAAGAAACCTGTAATAGGCCCAAAAACAACTGAAAATAGAGCTTGGACAGCATACTGAAGTTGGATGCTTGTATTTCCAAAAATAGGAATATTAACAAACATACCAATGATAATAAAGAGTGCTGCACCAATACCTGTCGCAACAACCGTACGAATTGAATTATTTTTCATAATCTTACTTTAATCTCCTAAACGTTTAATTTCAATGTGCCAGTTGGACCCTACACCAACATTATAGGCCTTGGCAAAAGACCCTTGGTTAATGGCTAGACCGACACGATAGAGAGAGTTGATATAAATAATTGGCTGACCAATACGAACATCCGCAAACGATTTCCCATAGGTAACCTGATTTTGATAGACCAACATATCATTGTTAAATATAGTCACTTCAAAACGATTACCAAAGTTTGGTTCCAAAGCGTAAAAGTCATCACGCGTGATAGAGGTCCAAAGAGAGCCAAAACGGACATCCAAAATATCAATCGCACCACGAACTAGATTTTCCTCTATGATAGTTTTCACTACAGGAAGTTCTAGAATGTCTTCCACAGGCAACTCTGGACCGACTTCTTCAAAAGTGATGTGCCCAGAGGCTAATTTGGCACCTGTATATGCATAAACATCACGACCATGGAAGGTATAAGATAACTCGGTATTACTACGACGATTCTCAACTTCTGAAATTTCACGGACAGCCACTATACCGACAACCTTCTTGATATAAGAAAGTGTTCCATTGTCTGGTGTGACGATATATTGACCTGTCTTTGTTAGGGCAACCACACTTTTACGTGATGACCCTACACCCGGATCAACTACTGAAACAAAGGTTGTTCCCTTTGGCCAGTACTCGACAGTCTGAAACAGACGATAGGAAGCTTCAAAAGTGTTGTAGGGAGTAATATCATGTGTAAGGTGATGAACTCCCAAACTAGGTTCTTCTTGAAGGGCCACACCAATCATAGCCGAAACAGCACCGTCAACCAAGCCAAAGTCTGATTGGAGCACCAATAAGTTATTAGTCATAAATATTTCACCTTTTCTCTTAGAAAGGTTTATTTTACCATATTTTATAGCTATTTTAAAGTTGTCAAATTCTTGAGCTAGTTATAGCCTTTACCTATATTTTCCTCTAAAATCAAAAAGCCAGCCCAAAAGGCTGACCATACATTACTTACCTAAGCTTTCTTCCAACGACTCTTTTCCGCTACTGCTGTAAAGAGAACATCTGTTGAAGAGTTAAGAGCTGTTTCACAAGAGTCTTGGACCACACCGACGATAAAGCCGACACCAACAACTTGCATAGCTAAATCATTTGAGATTCCAAAGAGGCTACATGCCACTGGCACCAATAGAAGGGAACCTCCTGCAATACCTGAAGCACCGCAAGCAGAAATAGCTGAAACTACACTAAGAATAAGGGCTGTCGCAAAATCAACCTCAATTCCCAAAGTTGTTACTGCAGCAAGCGTCAAAACATTGATTGTCACAGCCGCTCCTGCCATGTTAATAGTTGACCCTAGAGGGATAGAAACCGAATAAGTATCTGGATTCAAGCCAAGGTCCTCACAAAGTTGAAGGTTAACGGGAATATTAGCTGCTGACGAGCGAGTAAAGAAGGCTGTAATCCCTGAATCTTTCAAACAACGGAAAACCAATGGGAAAGGATTTTTACCCATCATCACAAAGGCAATGATAGGATTAATAACCAAGGCAACAAAGGCCATTGTTCCAACTAAAACAAGGATTAAGACACCATAATCTGCCAAAACACCTACGCCATTCTCAGAAATCGTATTAAAGACAAGACCAAGGATACCAAATGGCGCTAGATTAATAATCCAACGTACGATTTGAGAAGTTACTTCTGCTAAGGTATGCAGCAATTCTTTAGTGTGCTTACTAGCTGTTCGCATGGCAAAACCAAAAACGACAGCCCATACTAAGACACCGATGTAATTGGCTTGAGACAAGGCATTGATAGGATTATCTACCATTTTAAGCAACAAATCCTTAAAGACCTCACCAACCCCTTGAGGCGCTGCCGCCTTAGTAGCTGAGGCTGCTCCTAATTTTAAGGAAATTGGAAAAACATAGTGAGAAATCACAGCTGTCAAAGCAGCCGCAAAGGTACCAAAGAGATAAAGCACAATAACTGTCTTCATGTTACTCTGCTGGCCTTCACGTGTTTGAGAGAGGGCATTAGCCACCAAAGCGAAAACCAAGAGTGGTGCAATCGCCTTTAATCCACCAACAAACATGTCTCCCAAAAGACCAATAACCGTAATTTTTGGAATCAGTAAACCAAGTATAGCGCCAATTACCACACCAATGGCAATACGCTTAATCAGACTGGTCCTATTCCAAGCTGAAATAAAACGTTTCATAACTAATTAACTCCTTTTTGTGGTTAGCGCAACCACAAAGCATTCGACAGTTTCCATATTATGATAAATTACTGAAATCGTCAAGATATGAAAAAAACCTGTGACAAACAGGCTTTCAAATTCTATTTATGACTCAATTTACGGGTCAAGAAATCACCGATAAACTGAATAAGAAAAATCAGAATCAAGATTAAGAAGGTTGCCAAAACGGTAACTGATGTACTTGAGCGATTATATCCATAGTAGATGGCGATGTAACCAAGACCACCTGCACCGATAGCTCCAGCCATGGCAGTTTCACCCACAAGGGAAATCAAAGTCACTGTTGATACACGAACCAATTCTGGAAGTCCTTCGACAAGATAAACCTTAATCGTGTCCCAAAGACTTGCACCACTAGCTTGTGCTGCTTCAATCACTCCACGGTCTAAGTCTGCAAGTACCACCTGTACTTGACGCGCAAAGAATGGGAAGGTTGCAGCTGATAATGGAACCAAAGCCGCTGTCATACCAAGGTTAGTCCCTACGATAAAGTAAGTAAAACCTTTCAAAATCGCCAAGAGGATGATAAAAGGAATGGCGCGAAAGATTGAAGTGATTGAATCTAAGATTTGGAAAACAAATTTATTTTCAATGACACCGCGAGGACCTGTCAATACCAAGAAGAGTCCCATAATGAGACCGAGAAGCCCACCAATGATGAAGGAAATCACAGTCATATAAAGTGTCGCGTAGATGGCATCTGGCCAAGAGTTAACCCCCTGCATACCGATACGATAAATATCTGGAAAGTTTTGTTGAATCCAATCTGCCATTATTGGGCTCCTTTCTTAAGTACTCGCAAGCTTACACCTGCATTTTCAATTGCTTTTTGTGCAGCAAGAACCTTATCTGCCTCACCATCCAAAACAACGACCAATTCACCAACAGGGGTGTCACCGAGAATCTCAACATTCCCATAAAGAATATTACTTGAAACGCCGTAGTCTTTGAAGATTTCAATCAAGAGGGGTTCATCTGTTGAAGAACCTGCATATTTAAGCTGAACAAGAAGGGCAGATTCAGGTAAATTTTTCACCAAAGGTTGCGCATTAATCTTAACCAAGGCATCTTCAATCCCCGCTGCAGTTTCAATAAATTCTTTTGTCAAATCCTCTTGTGGATTTGAGAAGATATCAAGAACACTACCTTCTTCCAAAAGTTGTCCATTTTGCATAACAGCCACACGGTTACAAATGTCTTTGACGATTTGCATTTCGTGAGTAATCATAACCACTGTCAAACCAAGTTTTTTATTCAAATCTTGCAAAAGTGAAAGGATTTGTTTAGTTGTCTTAGGGTCTAGAGCTGATGTAGACTCATCTGAAATCAAGATTTCTGGATCATTGGCCAAAGCACGCGCAATAGCTACACGTTGTTTTTGACCACCTGACAATTGTGCAGGATAGTTTTCGGCACGATCTGCCAAATCAACTAACTCCAAAAGATCACGAATTTTTTTGTCTTTCTCTTCATTACTTAGTTTAGAATGACGAAGAGCAAAGGCTACATTTTCATAAGCCGTCTTTTGAGCCATCAGATTAAAGTGTTGGAAAATCATCCCAATCGTTTGACGTTTCTGTCGCAATTCTTTTGTCGTCAATTGGACCTGACCGTCCTTAAAAGTAACATCTTTACCGATGGTGATTTTACCAGCTGTAGGTACTTGTAAAAGATTGATAGCACGAACAAGGGTAGATTTACCAGCCCCTGAATAACCAACGATTCCGTAAATATCACCTTTTTCAATCTGGATAGAGACATCCTTAACCGCTTGAATAGTGCGGCGTTTCTGCGTAAAGGTGATATCAATATTTTTCAAATCAATAATGACATTACTCATAACTTGCGATTAACTCCTTAATTAGTTCAATATGGGTATAGTAATCTGCTAGGCTAACATTTTCATCCCCACCATGGTCACGACTGTTAGCATTCCCTATGCCAAAGGCTGCCATAGGAACGCCCAAAGTCTGATAAATCATATACATAGGACCTGTACCTGCAGCTGTTGGAAGTACAGCGACACCTTCCTCATAAAATCCTTTTGCCAACTCAATAACGTTGACAATAGCTGGATCTGACATATCACTCCGATAACTTTCTTCACCAAGAGTGAAGGTTACCTTGATACGGTCAAACCCCTCTTTTTTAAGGTGAGCCTTAATAAGATCCAAAACGTACTCAGGTGTCAAACCAGGGACCAAGCGCATCTCCATCTTAGCTTTGGCTTGAGCTGGCAGAATGGTCTTAACACCTCGCCCCTGATAACCTGTCGAAATCCCTTCAATAGAAAGGGCCGGCTCAAAATAATAAGTTTTTAAGAAAGCACGACGGTCGCTTTCCAAAATTGGTAGTTTTAGACCATAAATCTTACGAAGGCTATCTGCATTTTCAATGGCGTAAGTCTCGATAAGATCCATCTCACGTTCATTTGGTTGGATAATTTTTTCATAGATACCGTCGATAAGAATACGTCCCTGATCATCACGCATACTTGAAATAGCATTGAGTAAGTACCACGAAGCAGATTCAATAACCGCACCAAATTTAGAGTGGATATCAACATCCGCACTCTCGACAGACAAGTCAAAGGTAATAATCCCCTTGTTGCCACCTGTAATTTCTAACTGACCTTTACTATTTCGATTCCCTTGTTCCCAAACCAATAAGTCTGCTGGAAGAAGGTCATCACGGTATTTTTCCAAATATTTTCCAAGGTCAGTCGAAGCAGACTCCTCAGCCCCTTCCATCATAAACGTAATATTAACAGGAAGATCTCCGACTTCACGAATATACTTACGAAGAGCTGTCAACCGAGCTGTGATATGCCCCTTATCATCATCGACACCACGACCATACATGTAACCCTTACGAACCGTCAAACGGAAAGGATCATCCGTCCACGGTTGGTCATTGTCTGCTGGAACAGTGTCATAATGTTGGTAAAAGATAATCGTCTTAGCATCTGGGTTTGGACTCTTGAATTTCGCCAAGACAAAAGGTGCTGTATAGGTCTCGTCAATAGTTACCTCTGCCCCTACACGAGAAAAAATTTCACCGAGGTAAGCAGCCACATCATAGAGACCAATATTTTGAGCAAAAATAGATTTTTTAGAAATCAAAGTTCTTAAAACTTCAAAATAGTGCTGAGCAACTTCATCATTACGGAACTTCCGTAACTGCTCTTCTTCACTAGGAAATGCCATCAAATCGTCTCCTTCATATACGACAAAACGGCGTGCTCTCACACGCCCTTTGCCCTTAGATTATTTCTTCGAATTAGCTTTCAATTGATCTTGAGTTGGAGCACCTTCCCATGCTGGAAGGTCAACCTTGTTAGAGGCATCAAAAATGATTTGGGCAACTTCATCATTTTGGTAAGCCTTAATCAAAGTCTTGATAGCATCAGCTTTGTTTGATTTTTCCCAATCTTTATTAGCTGCAATGATGTTAACCCATTCTTTCAAATCTTGACTTGGATCTTCCTGGAAGAGGGTTGTATCATAGTCAACATTTTGTTGTTGTGCATATGAGTTGTTAACAACTGCGGCATCTACTGATGAAAGAGTTTGGGCAGCTTGTTCAGCAGATATTTCTTTGATATCCAAATTCTTAGGATTTTCAGAAATGTTCTTGATAGTTGCCAATTCGCCATCTTTAACATCCAACTTAATCAAACCAGCTGTTTGAAGGAGAGTCAAAGCACGGCTTTCGTTTGTACCATCATTAGGTACCGAGATAGTAGCTCCCTCTGGAAGCTCTTTAACATCCTTATACTTAGCTTTACCGTTTTCAGTTCCTGAGAAAAGGTGAATTGGGCTAAGAAGTGTATCAGCTACTGAAACAATATCACCATTATTTTCTTTGTTCCAGTTGTTCAAGAAATAAATGTGTTGGAAAGCATTAACGTCGATTTCACCATTTTTAAGAGCCTCATTTGGTTGATTATAGTCTGTAAACTCTTTCAACTCAATTGTAACACCCTTGTCTTTAGCCAATTCTTTGACTTTGTCCCACAATGGCTCAGTTGTATCATCCAAAGTCATGACACCAACTGTCAATGTTTTATCATCTTTAGCAGCTTTGTTACCACCAGCGCCACAAGCAGCCAAGGCTACTGTTGAAGCGACTGCCAATCCTGTAATTCCAAGAATTTTTTTAAGTTTCATAACGAACTCCCTTTAATTGTTTTAAGTATAAAATTATTATCCCATAGGATGAGAATTGTAGCAAATTGTTTATAATTGTATAAGCCTATAGCTATTAGCTATAACCTATACTAAATTTTATTTATAAGAAAATGCTGAGAAAAATCTATCCTCAGCCTTATTCTTAATTGTTTCCAGGAACTTTCAAAGCATCTTCAGCTGGAATATAGTTTTGGTTTCCAAGGAATTTTTCAGCCAATTTAGCTAAAGTACCATCTTTTAGGAGTTCTTCCAAACGTTTATTTACAAATTTTTGAAGGTCCTCTTGGTTATCTGCAAACAAGAAGTAAATGTATGGTTGTTCATCAGACTCAAGTTCAATGGTCTTCAAGTTGTTCAACTTATTATTTTTGATGATTGCATTAACAGTTGGTGCATCAAAAATCTTGAAATCATACTTACCCTCATTCACATTTGTCAACATTTGTGTAATACTTTCTTCTGTATAGTTGAGTTCAACTGGGTTGTCTGAATGCTTCTCATTAAATTCAGTCAATTGAGTAGCTGTCGTTGTTCCTTGAACAACCTGTGTTGAGTGTCCAGCAATGTCATCGTATTCCTTGATATCACTATCTTTTGGAACAGTCAAAACAGCAGGTGTGACACCAATTGGGTATGAGTAGAGGTATTTTTGGGCACGTTCTTCTGAGTAAGAGATGTTGTTACCGGCCATTTGGTATTTAGCTGCGTCAAGACCTGTGAAGACTGACTCCCATTTTGTTTTTTGGAATTTCACTTCATATTTATCAGAGTCTTTAAAGACTGCTTTAGCCACTTCCACATCGTAACCGGTCAATTCACCGTTTTCTTCATATGAGAATGGCGCTGTTGTCCCAACAGTAGCAAAGTTAATTGTTTCTTTGCCACTTGAAGATTTAGATGCTTCTTTTGATGATTTAGATGAACATGCAGCAAGCAAAGCTACTGAAGCAATGGCTACACCCGTGATTCCAAGAATTTTTTTAAGTTTCATAATACTCTCCTTTAAGATTGATTGTTTTTATTGTAACAGAATTAACCAGCCTTAACTAATACTTAAACATAATCAAGGTGATAAGAAAATACTATCACTCTGCAGCATCATTTGTTTGACAAAGAAAAAAGATAGAAAAACACTATTGATTTTTCTATCTTATTATTCATTAATAATGTGACAAGCGCTCAATCACTTGCTGATTACTGAGAACCTCCCTTGCAGAGAAGAAATCAGCTCTGCCATCTTCAAAAAGAAGAACATCTGCCTTCTCATGATGAAGATGCTTGAAGTGATGAGCAGACATGATAATGGTTTTACCGGCCGAATGAAGCTCATGTAGGAGTTCTCTAAAAAACTCTTCATATTCTTTAGAGAGATTATTGAAGGGTTCATCAAGAATATACACATCTGGATTAGTCACCATAATGCTAGCAAAAGCCACTTTCTTCTTTTCACCCCCAGAAAGTTGATAAGGGACACGATCCTTAAGTTCTTCAATTTTAAGCAAAGATAGCGTATCTTGAACACGTTTTGAGACTTCTTCTTCAGTTAGGCCTAGCTGACGGGGACCAAAAGCAATCTCATCATAAACAGTACTATTAAATAACTGACTATCCACATCCTGAAAGAGGATTCCGAGACGACTATAAAAATCTCGTTTTTGACGCTTGTCCTTCAACCACTCCTTGACCTCTTTCCCTAGGAAAAGAATACGGCCAGACTCTTCTTGCTTGAAGCCTGTCAATAGACTGATGAGACTCGACTTCCCAGTTCCGTTTTCACCCATCAACATCACATATTGTCCTTGTCTAATCTCTAAATCAAGACCAGAAAAGACCTTTTTTTGTTCATAGGCACAGGCCACTTGATTCAATTGAAACATCTCATCCTCCTAACAGAATCTGTCCTAAAATCACTACTACTAGACCTATCAGGGCCAGCCAGTCTGTCAATGTAAATGACTGTGATGACTTGACATACTCACCGACAAAGCAACGTGCTTCCATTGCTTGAGTCAATTCCTCACCATAGCGTATTGCTTTAAGATATAAAATTCCCCAGATATTACTTCCAATCCGAAAACGATGATTGCCACCAAAGCTTCGTGCTTCAATCCCTTTGAGCAAATCCATTAATTGTTTTCCAAAGACATCGATATATTTAATGGTAATATCTAACTGGAGCAGAACAAGGTCTGGAAAATGCAAGCCTTTTAATGCCGCCAACATCTCACTTATTGTGCTCGTCTCTGAATAATAAGCAATAGCTAGGGCAATCAAAGGAAGTCTCAAAAGAAAGAGGGTTTGTCCACCGCTAAATAAGAGATGGGGCAGATAAATAATTATAGGAAAGACCAATAATAAAATGGTCTTTTTTAAGGTTCTGACTAAAACGGAATGGGGTAGGAAAGCCACACCAAATCCTAAGACTAGAGCTAGAATCCATAAGACCGTAAGGTTTCGACTAATCCCAACTGAAAAAAGAAACAAGAGGAGAAGTATAACCTTAGCCGTTGGATGAAAGATTGATGTGACTGGCACAGGGTGTGTCTCAAACTTTTGGATAAGAGCTTCCAAATGGTGACGATTTCGGATAAGAAAGCTATTTTTACCGACTTTAGTCACTTCCGGACGCTCTTCCGACATCCAATCTGAAGGGACTAATTTTTGCTTGTCTCACAGCCTCCTTCCTTTATGTCACTTATCTGACTCATTTTTCTTATGCCTTTCTAGCGATACTTGTATTGATAAGTACAATTGAACTCGGTTGTCGCTTATTTGGTGGGAAAGCCAAAGGAATGCGACTCGAATCAGGAATATTTATGATTACTAGTCTCCTACAAGGCTTACAAATTAGCCTATGGGGAATACATGACAATTGGGGCAGTGCTCAAATTCTATGCCTTCATGCTAGCGTACTTCTCTACTTAATGGCTCGCACTGGGCAAAGTAGCCAAAAACGGTTGGGGATTATGGTCTGGGTAGACATCATCTATACCAGTTGTATCTTCCCACTAAAATATTTCTTCCTGGGAGTCCTGACTTTATTTTATAAAACGACACCTAAACAAGAGCTTTCTGAAGAAGACAAACGTGAAGACCAACTCCACAAGCGAATGATTCTCATTAGTATCATCACTGCCTTGGTACTTACTGTATTTGCTGCTAACCAGCTTAGCCAGGTCTTGCCTTCTTTCGGCCAGCTATGGCAACAAGTCTTCCAGACACTTGCTTCCCTACTTAATTTCAATATCAACTTCGAAAACAGTGGATTATTTATATCTCGTTTAGTGACAAGTATTCCACTTGCTCTAGGGCTTTTTGCCCAACTTGCAGCAGTCTATTTGGCAAAGGACAAACCACTCAGCCAAAAGCAATTTGAGGCCAGTCTTAAAAAGATTCGTCTTTTCCCAAAAACGGCAGCCTATATTGTGATCGGAAGTCTATCCTTAACTTTGCTGTTCTAGCTGGACTTTGCATTTTCTCAAAAGAAAATCTCTTTACCCACAAGGGGCTTCGTTTGATTAATACGCTACTTTTTACTTTTACTAGTCTCTTTCCCCTTATCGCCGGATGGAAACTTTTTGGAGTTTACATAGCCCTCTATGGTGTGACACCACGTCGCTTACTGTCAGGTTGGTTTGTAACAGTACTCTTTATTTGGTGCATCCTCACACTTGTTAGAATCTATAAACCTATCCAGGCCACTCGTCTAGCTGTATTTTATGCCACAATCAGCTTCACCCTCGTTAGCCTCTTAGGTAGCTTTATTTTATAAGAAAAAACGAGTGAAACTAGCTTATCTAGTCTCACTCGTTTTATGTAGGAGTTATTTTGAATTTCTTGTAGGAAAGGCATACATCACCCAAAGTACTACTAGTAGTGGGGTCCCTTTTAAAACTATCCATGCAACATTAAAATTGGCATCACGTAGACGACGAATCTGAATTGCAATCGTAGGAAGTGCCGTTGCTGCTACAAATAGAATGAAGGCTGTCAATGTAAAACCTGCAGCTCTTGTTTCTCCCTGTAAGCTCACCAGCAGGATAATTAAACAAAAGATAACTGTATTAATTAAGACAACCCACCAATAGTCTGATCGTTTTGTACGACCATAAAAATCGAGATAGCCTAACCAAAAATTTTTATATGCCTCTAACATGTTTACACCTCTTAATAGTATGCTACCAGTATACTACATAAAGAAGATGGGTGCAAGATTTGAAATTTTAGATTTCTTAAGTTTTCTATATAAACAGGAAGATTATTTAAATAAACTGGAATGGATTGAAGTTGGGACTATCTGCTTCAAGTCTCCCATTTGCCATAGTCACTACACGACTGACATATTGGTGGACACTGCTACGGTGAGCGATGAAAATCATGGTTCGTTTCAGTTTAGCAAGATTGGCCATTACTCTACTTTCAGTTTTCCTGTCCAGACCACTTGTCGCTTCATCAAAAATCAAGATTGGTTGTTTGGACAAGAGAGCCCTTGCTATAGCTAATCTTTGTTTTTGACCGCCAGACAGACCTCCGTCTTCAGATACTTGGGTCTGAAAACCTAGGGGCATCTTTTGAATATCAGCCAAAATATCAGCTTGTTCACAGACTTTCAGAATAAGCTGCTCATCAACTTCTCCTTCAAGGCCTAGTAACAGATTGTCTAATATTGTTCCCGTAAACACATAGGTCTGTTGTGGAACATAGGTCACCAACTGGCGCAGCTCTGCATGGCTAACAAGATCTTTATCTAGGCCTACATAACCACTAGATTTAGTGTAATAACCTGACAAAATCTTCGCTAAAGTCGTTTTCCCAGAACCACTCTGACCCATGAGAGCAATTTTCTCACCCTTATTAATCGTCAAATCAATATTATGAAGTGTCTCTTGTTGGTAGCTGAAACGATGACTGACACCTTTTAAATCTAATTGTTTAAAGGATAAATCTTTGAGTTGCCCTTTTTCTTCCTTATTCACAACATAAACTTCTTGGAGACGATTATTGGCCACTTTGGCTTGCTGAATCTTAGATTGAAGATTGATAATATTAATTAAAGGAGTCGTAAAATAATTCAGCAACATATTATAGGTAATCAACTGACCAGCAGATAGTTGTCCTTCCATAACTAATTGTGCCCCATACCATAAGATAAAGACATTAGAAACTAGCTGAACCCCTGTTTTTAAGCCATCCTGGATTAATTGCCACTTGGCCTTAGACAAAGACTTCTTCAAATAGTCATGGAATTTCACCTCAATTTCCTGATAACGTCTCTCTTCAACTCTTAAAGATTTTAAAGTTTCAATGCCGCGCAAATCATCAATAACAGCGGTATTAACCTGACTATTTGCCTCCATTAATTGATAATTTTCCTTCTCAAAAAGCTTATAAAAGGCCAGAATAATCAAAACATAAAGAGGAACTACAGTTAAGGTCATCAAAAAAAGAGAACGATTTTGTAAAATAAGAGCCACAGCTAGAGTCATCACAATGGTCACATCTAAGAAAATCGATAAAATAGTTGAAGCTAGGGCATCGATAATGGTGTTGGCATCTCCAAAACGTGACGTGATTTCTCCAGTACGACGTGAACTAAAGAAACTAATGGGCAAAGAAAGGACATGCTTAATATAAGGAAGGATGACAGAAATGGACAAGTAATTACCCAATCGATGCAATAGATAATCTTTGAAAAAAGTGAAGACTTGTTGGGCTAGATAAGCGATGCACAGACCGAGAGAAATTATGGTCAGAAGAGAATAGTCTTCTTGAGGAATCAAGTGATCAATAATAGATTGCAGATAATAGGAACCAATAATATTAACAAGGGTCACCAAAAAACTCAGCAAGACAACAACTGTAATCAAACCCTTACGACGAAACAAGATTGGTAAAAATGAAAGAAGTCCAGGTACCTCTTCCTTGTATTTAATGTAGGTTTTTCCAGGTACAAAAAAGAGAGCAACGCCCGTCCACTCCTTTTCAAACACCTCTAGCGGCACTTTGATGACCTTCTTGCTAGGATCTGGATCACCTATGATGAGCTGCCCCTTGGTCTGGCCGAACACCGTATAATAATGTTGCAGGTCACCTTCTTTAACCACATGTACAATAAAAGGATAAGATAGATTTTCTTGTTTAAACAAGTATAAATCTGCACGAATGGCCTGAGTTTCAAGACCCAACTGCTTGCCTGCTTCAACCAAACCAAGCGCAGAAGTTCCTTCACGAGAAGTCTGAGCTAACTCCCGCAAATAAGCTAAACTATAGGATGAACCATAGTGCTTGAGAATCATTGCCAAGGCAGCTACCCCACAATCACGCTGATCGACCTGTGAAATATATGGATATTTTGACATGGTGACTCCTTATTAAAGACAACCTGCAAAATAAGGTAAGATAGTGATAAGTAGTGAAAATAGTACAAATATTTTTAGTGTTTTCAAAATATAACTCCTTTTAACTGTTATTTATGTTTCTATAGTAAACATTTAACCATTAAAAAAGTAGTGACATTTATGTCACCACCATTTCTATAAACCATCTGCCAATTTTCCTGCCTTTATACTTTCTTCTAAAACTGAGTCTTCCAAAACGGAAGCAAACATTATGGCCTTATCATAATTCTCTGCAGCCTTTTTCTTGTTTTCTTTATGCAGAAGTTCATATTTAGCCTTGAGTACAAAAACATTAGGTTTGTAGTTATAGAATTGTGATTTTTCTATGACAGCCAAGGCTTTATCTATAACTGTTAAGAAGTCTGAGAAGGACTTATGAAAAATCTTCAAAGCAGCGATAGCCATCAAATCATTAAATAAAACAATATTGTAAACATCATCTGTCCAAATTTCCTGATTTAATACTCTCTTTACGATTCTTTCAAAAAGTTTTTTGTCATACTGTTTTCTTCCATAAAGGTGAAAGAAATAATAGTCAATGACTAATAAATCGTTAGTCGAGAACTTCTTCTTCTTTTTGACTTGTTCAAACAGGTCCTCGTATATTTCCTCAACCTTTGGACTCTCCTCCCAGCTAGTAAAACTCAATATATTTTCCAAAATATCTAAAGTTAACAATTCTTCTTCTGGAAGAAGCTCAAAGAATTTCTCATAGACTTCCTCAATTAAAGCAAGTTTAGACTTTATTCTTTCTGGGTTTCTGTACGTTGGAAACTTAATCAAACGATTCTTCATTTCATAATATTCGTCAGGAATGGTAATATTGTCATGATCCAATAAATCTGTCATACTTTTTCCTAAACGTTTAGCAATATACGATAATTTATCTAAAGACGGGAGAGATTCCCCCTTTTCAATACGAATTAACTGGCGAACAGTCAATTCCGCACCATCTAAACATAGCACTTCACGTGACATCTGTTGACGTTCACGCTCAGTTTTAATTCTTAGTCCAATGCTGTCTTTTATGTTCAAGAGAGTCTCCTTTATATCATAATTTTAAAGATATTATATCACAATTGTAATGTATTTAATATACAGTTAATGCGATTTTAACAGAATATTAGTCATAAATACAATATTTTTATACACCCCAATTTGTAAAATTAAGCTAGACAGAAAAAGCCATCTATGTTAGGCTCAGATA
>ENA-OWLZ01000001-OWLZ01000001.1-metagenome-genome-assembly--contig:-NODE-1-length-85482-cov-15.078231_pt1 | contig 85482 bp, 81 predicted proteins | sample MGYA00245341_ERZ651117 | MGnify/ENA primary metagenome ERZ651117 (study PRJEB26857, sample SAMEA4031763) | metagenome | biome: human; feature: oral; material: saliva | place: Philippines | collected 2014 | study... | reverse complement strand
CCAAGAGTTTCTAAATCAATAATAGGATAATAATGTTCACCATCCACTTCATTTACCACAATAAAATCTCTATATTCACTATTATAGCAATCGTGAATCGACTTCTTATTAAGGTGTACATAGTTGCCATAACGCCATACTCCAGCACATTTTGCTCTAAATAATATTTCTCTATTCATAAATTTTTACTATATCGTTCATAAAAATCCATTTCTTTTTTGAATTCATCAATCATCATGGAATTTAGTTCTTTCCGTTCCTCCTTACTGTCTGTAAACAAATACCACTTATTAAATTTGAGAGTTTCGTTGTAAAACTTCTTACATCCATCATAATATTCATCTAAGAATATTGAATATTTGTCATTGTGAGGATACACACAAACAAACTCTCTTTTTACAATTTTATGGTCTTTGATTGTAACAATAACATCACCTTTTGTAAGTTGACTGATTTCTGTTATTCTTTTCATGTTACTTCTCAACTTTTAATTCTTTAAACACATAATCTGTACAACTTTTTAATTCACATAATGTAGCCATAGTGTAGCATAGACAATCACATAAATGATTATGTAAATCACAATCCTCACATCTTGTAGCTTTCTTGTTACTATTAACCAAGATGTAATGCTTATCTTTAATTATTACTGAATTCATAATTCATCTGATAATGAAACTCCCACAGCTAAGGAAATGAGAGAGCATGCAACTAAATACAATACTCTCCATTCCCAACCATTTATAATCCATTCTATATCCCAGCATATAAATGCTGCTATCAAATAGATAATAAAGAATGGTGATAATATTAATAATATTTTATTCATTCGTCTTTTATTAATGGGTAAATAACCTGTGCAAGAATAATGGTTGCCATTGTTATACAAAGTCTATCAAAACCCTTTAAATCATTAATTGCTCTTGTATAACACCATTCTATATCCCACACTATGAAAGCAATTAAACCATAAACTGCTAAACAAAATAAAATTGTAAATAATAATCTTTTCATAATTCTTCTATTTCAAATTCATCTTTAGGAACTCTACCTGTCATATACACATGATAAGGCCTTAGAGTAGGAAAGAACTTACTATACTCTTTGTAAAGTCCGCCTTGTTCATTAAGTGGGATATACACAAAAGTATCTGTTCCATTTAATACATTGTTCTTTGTCAAATAAACCTTACCTGTTTTAGACAGGTTATTTCCATTGCGAGTAGGTTGGTAATACAACCCACTTGCTTTATGTTTAATTCTATAAGGTTTCATATTCTAATCATTTGGTAACTCTGGAATTTCCATCTTTTGAAGAGTACATAACCTTTCATATTCTCTGTCAGCTATATATTCAGCATAGCTGCTACATGCCTCATAATCATCGTATATCTCTGACAAGTGTTCTGCTTCTGACCTAATTCTATTATTTTATAAGTAATTCTAAAACTAAACCTTCTATACTAATCTTTTTAATAGTATCCTTTTCTGCTAAATCTTTCTTTTCCATATATTAATCTTTCTCATTAATATAGTTAAGTCCTAATACTATTCTTTTTATCCTTCTTTTATAATCCTCATTAGCTGCATCAATAGCTTCCTCTAATGTATCATACCATAATATACTTTTTGGGAATTCAATCTTACCATAAACTAAACCCCAAGGACGTATACCTAAAGTATTTACACACAGAGCCTGATGGATATAATAACGCTCACATAATAGACCATTAGTATCTGCATACTCATCTTTGTTACCATTCTTTTCAAACTTTAACTTAGGTATATTTTCAAGCATACTCTTCCTAATATCCTCAAAATTTACCTTAGGAGTATCTTCTTTTACTACCTTTACAGTAGCTTTCTGTTTATTGAGTTGTTCAATTCTCTTCTTACAGATATGAATAATCTTTTCATAATCTGTAATTCTGTCTTCTCCTTCCTTATTTCTTAGTACTCTCTTGATAATATCAGCATCCCAAGGATTTAACTGATACTCTTCCCATATATCCCAAGGCTGTATCTTATGATTACTATAATCAGATTTTCCTACATTATAGCTTCTTATATCTTCTTTAATATCTTCTTTCACCTTATTTATTTTGAAATTAAAATATCTTATTTTACATATTCTATCTCTCAAATTAGCTATAATAAGACCAAAACTACAAATAAAATTGTAATTTCAGCCTTATTTATACTTATTTAATGTACCCAATGGTCGCTTACCTCTGCTTCAGCAGGAATAGGTAACTTATGGTAGAATAATGCAGCTGCTTCAAGCATATTAGTTTGGACTACCTTAGCATATTCTTCTTTTATCTCTTCAGGGCATTCACTATTTATCTCATCATGAGTGAAATTAACAAAGAGTATTTTACCCCAATAACCATGCTCTATAATCCATCTATAAATACTATTTACAGCTACTTTTAGGGTGACAGCTCCACCACCTTGCGTCGGCATATTGAGGGTTAACCTATCACACCATTTAGACCTTTCTTTAAAATAAGTCTTTACTTTATAATAAACATCATCTTTATTAGGCTTATGAATAGTTCTATACTTATCACAAAACTCTGTAGTAAAGCTCTTTTGCATTCTCATAAATTTCTTATAATGTGCCCAATAGCCTCTATGTCCTGTACAGGGGAGTATTTCTACATATCCATGAGCTAATACAAACTTACCTCCTTTTTCTTTAAAAGATTTCAGACCTGTCATTCCGTTAAGCAAGTTACTTACTAAAGCCTTTGATGCCTCTACTGATATACCTAATTTCTTAGCAGCGGCAGTACCATCAGACCCAAACATTACAGAGAACTCCGTTGACTTAACTTCATTTCTTAAATCAGGTCTTTTCTTCTTTACTTCTGATGTGGGGATATCTTTTAATTCCTCTTTATATACAGCTTTAGCATAAACAGCATGTGTATCTCCTGAACCATATAAAAACTCATCAAGTAGCTTATGCTCATTATATACATCAGCACCTATGCGAGCTTCCATAGCACTGTAGTCACATGATATGAAAGCATTACCTTTTTCAGCTATAAAACAAGCTCTTGTCATAGCATCATGAGGTAATTGTTGCATATTAGGATAGCTTACATCCTTAGCATGTAATCCTTTTGCTTTAGCTAAAGACTTATTACTATCAGAACTACCTGAAGACATTCTACCTGATATAGTACCTATAGCTCTATAAATAGTATGAATTCTCCCTGTATAAGGATTAATAGCATTCAAATGCCCCCAACCAAAGGAAGTATATACCTTAAAACTTCCACTATATCCTGCAAAATAATCCTCATCACCTTCTCTTCCTTCACCCAAATATAACCTTAAGAACTCATCATTAACACCTCTTTGTAGATTAAGAACATCAAAGCCTGCACTCTCTTTTTCTTTACCTGTCTTTTTGTCTATTGTAGTAACATCAAAGCCAAGTATCTTAGCAACAAGAATAACTTGCTTGGAAGATGCCCAATTTATCTCACATCTATAAGTACCTATTTTCTCATTTGAAGTGAATAAATCATATTGGTCATTGTAAACAACCAAAGGATTATCATTACTGTCTACAAGAGATATAATTTCATCATACTGATAAGTCTTTTCTTTAGGTAGGAACTGAACATTCGTAGCTCCATGAGGAATAGTGTTACTCTTTCGAGTAATCTTAATGGTAGGACTTCTGATGTTTCCTACATGATGCTCTATAAAGAAAGCTATAAACCAATCATCTAAGGCTTTCAAAGATAAATCAAGATTGTGTTTATCTCTCTTCATCTTCTCTTTCCATTTAGATTCATCAAGTTTAATACCACACCACTCCAGATAAGCCACAGCAGCTACAAACTCACATTCTATCTGTATCCCTCTAATAGCATTAGGAATCTTCTTCACATCTTCAAGCTGTTTATACATAATAGCTTCAAGAGGTTCTACATCCCCAGCAGCATAAAGAATAACCTTCTCATCTAATCCTCTATAGATAATCTGACCTCTTATAGTCTTATCAATCTTTTTATTTATCCTAAACATAGCTACTGCATCTAAAGCATAACTTAGTTTATAAGAATAAACACCATACTTATTATAATAGGCATGATGAGGATAGTGATAATTCTCTTCTTTATACTCTTCTTCCGATAACTCCAAAGAAGCAGGATAACCTAAATGTAAGAACTGCTCTACAATCATAGTATCATATATCCTAAGAGGATGAATACCATAATTATATAACCACTGCAAATCAAACTTTAAGTTATGCCCTATAAGAAATGTACTCTCTAATATCTCTTTATAGATTAAGATATCAATGGTTGTAGCATCAATGACTATCTGAAAATTCTTAATAGCATTACCTAACTGTAGAGTAAGTAGTTTATCTATATGAGCATCTAATCCTGTAGTTTCAGTATCTAACTGTAACCTATCACAAGACTTTAAAAGGTTCAATGATTCTATGACAGTTATCTGCTTGACAGTAGAATAACTATAAACCTTTTTAGACACTAAATAAATCATACTACTCTAATGAGATATTTACCTTTGCTTTCCTTGTCTTTACATCTACTTCCATAGTATCACTGATGACAAAAGAACAGTCTAAATTACCATAATTCACACTCTCCAAGATTTCATCATCACTTGCATCTTCAAGCTCCTTAGGAACTTCTCTTACTACCACACTATTTGTGGAATAATCTAAAATTGAAATAAACATACTTTATTATTTAAATATTAAACACTCTTTCTTATAGTCTATAACAGACCTATAAGTATGTAGGAATTTACTACCTATCAGGCCATGAATCTCTATACCTTTAGATTCTTTAAAGTCTTTCATAGTCTCTCCAATATCAGCTGTTAAGAATAGGTTTTCAATCTTGTTACCTTTATATTCTAAATCTATTAAGATATAATAGGCTTGTGAAAGCATTCCATTTAAACCATAAATAGTAGATTGCTTATTCAGCAACCTGCCTTCAAGAGTACTACATACTTCACTATCTATAATAGAATCCATACTTCCTGTGTCAATGATAAAATTAAGTTTCTTACCTTGACAATCAAAAGTGATAATAGGAAACTTTAAATCCTTTACAGACCTTAAGAAAGGAAGTACATAGATACTCTTGGATATTTCATACTTGATATAAATGCAAGATACTACAAAGACAAGAATAATAATACCTGTTATAATCATCTTTAGTCTCCTGTACTTCCAAAGCCACCTCTTGCTTTATTGTCTAAAGAGGAAACCTTGATAAATTCAATACCATTAGAGAATAACCATTTCAGCTTCTGTAAGAAGGTAGCCTTTTGTGATAACTGTATCTTAAATTGGCACAGTCTTGTACCTTCAAAGACAGTAATCCTCTTAGTAGAGATAATAGGAAAATGCCATTCATCTTTATCAGAACAATAGCTGTTATCAACTATACCTATACCATTGGCTTGAATAATACCATACTTCTGAAAGGTAGAACTCCTTGGAGCAACAATAGCTTCAAAACCTTTAGGAAGCTCCATAGCTATTCCCAAAGGAATATTATTATAAGCAAATTGTACTTCTCCATTACCTTTAGCTGTACAAGGATTTAAGATAGCCAGATAAGGCAATTTTAAATCCACCCAATCTCCCTTATCAATGACTTCAGGGAAAAGGGAATCAAATTTTACTTTAACTTTAATCTTTAATTTCATATTCTTTACTTATTTATCTTCAGGAGAGAAAGGCTTCGGTAGGGTTTTAAGAAACTCTTTAAACCCTACCATTGTCTCATTAGGAAAGAGTTTTAAATGGGTTTTTATTAAGTCTCTATAAGCCTTATAACCCTTTACAAATCCTCTCCTTTGATGAGCAATCTGCCTTAATCTTTCATCTTCACTATAGCGTTTATAGATATATCCTCTCTTTTCATAAGGGATATGAGTATCTATAAAAGCTTCCCATTTTCTGTTTAGTCCCATTATAAATTAGTAATGTTAACTTCTGTACACTTCATGTGCAGTGTACCTCTGATTTTTCTTTTATACTTAGCTATAGCAGCCTCTTCATCCTTAGCTACTACAATAGCAGTAGCTCTGAATAGCTTATTGAAATGTATTAAATCAGCATTAATGAGATACTTCATACTTACTTTGTGATAAACTCTACAATATTATTATCATCTTTAATATCCTTAGGTACTTTCCTATCAGGATGGCAAAGATAATAATTTAATTCTTTTCCTATCTCATAAGGGTCTCTCAAAGTAAGGCAATAACCTGAATTTAAATTATATTTAAGAGTTCCTTGTGCTTGTGTATGAGGATAAGTCCACACTAAAGGTGTTAAAGTAGACTTATTGACTACAATAAACTTATAATCTAAAATCTCAAAGTCTTTGAAATACTCATCCTTAGCACATTTACTTTGAATAAGCCTATAGTATAACCTTGCTTGGATGTCATAACGCCAATCCATAAATGACTTATAAAAGTCCCATTCTGCATGAGAGGAAGTCTTTAAATCTATAGGCTGTATAGTCTTGGTAGCATGATCTACGAGGATTAAATCTGCCATACATCTGTAATTAACCAAGCCTATACTATCAGTAGTTTTAAACTTTAACTGATAACATCTTTCAATATTAGGCTCTAAAGGACTGTCATCCTTAAAATAAAACTTAGTAGAACTACTAGTTCTCAATGCTTCTACAGCTTTATAAGCCATGTCAGCAGTCTCACTATCTACAATAGTCTTGTTCTCTGACAGTTTGAGCAAGTTGAAATACTCCTTACAGTTCTCTTTGATAAGTTTTACCCTATAAGAAGCATACTTATCATTAGCATAAAAGTTACACTCTTTACCTACAGTAGCTAAGATACTTTCAGGAATATCTTCAAACCTCTCATAGTAATCTTCAAAGATATCATCAGGATGCTTACTATACTTATTATATAAAGTAGTAGTTACCTCTATAAGACTATCGGAGATAGTAGGGAAGTCTACTACCATAAACAGGTTATCAAACTCTTCTTTAGTACCTGTAATCAGAGTATCTACCATAGAGCCAAAGGTAAGTGATGGTGTGCTTACCTTTTCAAAGAGCTTAGGTAAGCTATTAAACTTACCTTCTCTCTCATATTTAGCTAATGTAGAATAGGATAAAGCATCATCTGCCCTATAGGTAGGTTCATCTACCTGCCAAGAAATCTCTTTTAAACTCTTTATCATGCTTTAATCTGTTTAATTGTTCAATACATACTTTTAAATCTTTCAATGCAAAAACCTCATAGAAGATAACAGGATATTTTTCCTCTTCTAATAACCTTCTGAATAGTTTTTTCTTTATAGGAAATACATCATTCTCAAACCCTTTACACTCTATGATGATAAGGATATCTTTCACCATAAGAATGAAATCAGGAGTATAAGTGATTGGTAGTATTTTTCTTTTATTAAAGGAAAATACTTTCCTTTTCTCTTTCCTGTTATACACTCTACTGATAAAGGGTTTTGTAGGAACAAAACCATCTATCAAAGTAAAGGTTTTTCCTTCATATAAAGGATGATATCCTGCTTCTATCAAAAGCTCATAACATCTTTTCTCTAATTTACTTTTAAAGGAGATATTATAAGCCTTTTGAGTAGTAGCATTTACAATCTTTTTATTCTCTTTCATCTTACAAAAAAAAGACTTAAATTATCACATATCTTATCTCTAATAATCTCTTGGTCTGCTGTATAAGGAGACTTCAATAGACCCACAGAGATAGTATCTGTGATATGTACATTAACATCAACAGGATGAATCCGACCATCCTTGTCAATTTCCATATTAGTAAGCCCATTCTCTATCATATTCTTACAGAATGCTTTAAATAAAGGATGTAAAATGTGATTACTATCAGTTAAAGACCTATAGATAAGGATATTTAAATCATGCTTGCTCTTATGAATACTATAAGTATGGTAAGCATAAAATAAAGGGCTGTAGTCAGCATTTAACACCATCCCACTACCTAAATAGTAATAACTATCTCCTATCTTTACTTTATATAAAAGATGAGGAAACTGTAAGAGTGGAGAGAAAAGAGAAAAGGCAAACCTGTTATATTCCTTTCTTAAATTAGCTATATAAAACATACATATATAGGGAGTATCTCCATAATTAACTTGTAATATAGGACCACTTCTTTTATAAAATGCTTTAATAGTATAATCCTGTAAGTCACGTAGAAAGCAATTTACAGATGTATATACTTTATTTTCTCTTACCATTATTTCTGTGTTTTAAATAAAACATAAGGAGCATTATATTCTATGAAGAAAGGTAAATCATAATAATCTCCCGTAGCTCTATTAGCAACATAGTTGATAAACAAGTTAGTGATGATAGAACCTATCATACAAGCCATATAAGAAGTCTGCTTAAAAGAGCATACTCCTTCATCAGCTTCTGCATCACTAAAGAGCCATTTCTCTTCATACTCCTTCATATAAGCCTCATCATTACCTGTAATACAGAATACCTGTAAAGTGTCAGCAGATAATCTACCATCAAGAAATAAAGCTCTATATTCCTGCCTTTTCCAAGCTCTAAAGAGTTTCTTTCTTGCTTCCATGTTATCTACACAGGAGATAGTAATAGGCATGATATATCTGTCATACTGTTCATCTGACATCAGTCTGACTTCTCTTCCTGAATACTTATACTCAGTATTCAATCTTTGTATAAGATTCCCTAAAGCACTTACTTTATATTTACGTATATCACCTATTGCAAACAGTTGACCTGCTAAATTCTGTGCAGATACTCTATCATCATCTACTTGACAGATAGAAGTTCCTAACTTAGCTATATGATAAGCAGTCCAACTACCTATACCTCCTGCTCCCAAGATAAAGCATCTTTCATTTGCCACAGCATTAAACCATGGTGCTCCAGAGAATCTACTACGATTTTCATTTATTGTAGAATCATTGTTTAAAGGAATATTCTCCATCACAGGCTCTACAATAGCAGGCTCTTCAGTAGTAGTAGGATTCTCATTAGTAGGATTCTGTGTAGCAGAATTCTCTTCAGAATTCTCACTTTCTGGTGAGTTATCTTCAGTAATATCAGGAGCAGTACCTACAATAGAAGCATTTAATTCATTCATAATAGCATTTACATCTTCATCAGTAAGACTGTAATTTTCTTCATTCATTGTACTTAATCTTTAATGATATGTGTATAGTCCTCTTCAGGTAAAAACCCTTCAAGGATTTCTATATACTTTGTAATATAATAATTCTGTGTATCTAACTCATAGAGCACATCTAATACAGCTTTGATAAAGGTTTCTTCATCACCTTCTCCACTATATTTATTAAGGATAAACTCTGTAATGAAATATGCCCAATCATCAAAGAGAGTATAGCTATCATACTTTGAATTAGCAAAATTACGAGTGTAGAGAGTGTTCATATAGTTAGATACAAACCTTTGTAACTTATATACAGTAGTCTTAGCATCTATATTGATATTACATTTCACCATCTTCTGTACAGCTTTTAAAGCTAACTCCTGTAAGTCTTCACTGATAGGAACTTCATCACCCCATATAGTAGGTATAGATGCTCTATCCTCTTTACTAAGATGTTTATAATACCTATCCATGAAGTCAAACTCTCCTTGTTTAGGATATTTATACTCTTCAAGGAGCTTAATATGTTTAGCTTCAATCTCATCAACTCTCTCTTTAATAGTAGTGATTGCATCACTCTTAATAATAGTAATAGGCACATATTCCCATACTACAACAGTGTCATCACTACATTTCTTTTCAGGAACAGGAGACTTATAAGTACCATCAAATAAGGTATTTGTAATATCCTTAGTGATGAGTTCTGTCTTAGTAGTAGCCTTCCTTGACAGCATAGCAGTATATTCTCCTACATTATTAACAATAAGAGATAACAAACTGTTGATATCCTCTCCTAAGGAGAGCAGGGTATCTATATCTGTCTGTGAGGGATGAGTAGACATATTATGATGAGAGTGTACTAAAGCTAAATCCCAATCAAAAGTTTCAGGATGATTAGCCATATAAGAAGTCACTTCTTCATTGAAATTAAATTCTGTAAACACAGAACTACCTACATTCATAGGGTAGACATCTTCTGCTGTAATAGTACATACATTATCCCTCTCTTCATGAGAGATAAATAATGCTCCTGACCATTCAGTAGAAGGAAATCTTTCCTGTAAATATCTTATCTTACCTTCTGCATTGGCAGAGATAATGAGTTTAAAAGATTTGAAACTGTCTTTCTGCTTCATAATTACTTAATAAACTTAAAATACTTAATACCATTTTAAAGTAATGACTATTAATGTAATAGTTATCCTCTTCTGTTTCTTCTTCTTTGATAACAGTTACTTTCAACTGTTTTCCTTTAAAAGCAGCTTCAAGGCTGTCTAAATTCCTTAAAGGAGGTGTTTCAAGATTTTTGGAATAAAATCCTTCATCTGTCACTCTTCCTTTACACAAATAACTCTTTATAGTAGTAGCGTCGCTATAGTTTTTCTCTTCTACAGCTTTATTATAATGTTTAATCATCACATTACTTATTTCTAAGAATAGTGTTCTTATACTACTACTTAGGATATTCTTGCCTTTATAATAACTGAAATAAAGAGTTTCAGAATTTCTGACTAAATCCCATATAATATCCCTCCATAAGGAGTTATAGGAATTGATATTACATATAGAATATTCTGTACTGAAATCTCTGAAATTAAATAGCTTCTTTTTTCTGCTTGCTTTGAGTTTATCTATCCTAACCCATGGTACTCCTGCAAGAGATTCTGTATGAATAGCTTTATCTAACTCCATAGAGAGTAAGATATAGTCTCCTTCTTCATATTTATTCTTATTCTGTAGTTCTGTCATTAGAATAAGTAAGGAGGAATCTCCTAAACACATAGATTGCCACTTTGTATGGATATGATGGATATGAGAGTGCATATAGTCTGTATCTAACTCTTTTTGAGTATAACTGCTTCTAAGCATTTCTACGGTAGTATATAAGCAACCTACATAATTAAAGGTAAGTCTTACATAGACATCTGTAATATCTGTAGACAATCCTCTCTCATTAGTTACAGTAGCCTTATCCCAATAGATGAGGATATAATGCTGGAAACTCTCTTTTACTCTTAAATATTCATATTCACCTCTCACATCATCTAAAAGATATCCTTTACTTGTAAGGATTTGTGTAAGGTTATTCTGTAAATCTACTCTCTCTTCACCATAATAATGTTTTATTTCCTCATAGATAGGTAGTATATTCTCATTCCACTTTTTTAAACTTTCTCTAAATGATAATCCTTCCATGATTATTCCTATTTAATAAATAAAAACCCCTTTACTCTTTTACAAGTAAAAGGGTTAGGATAAACATTAAATATATAGAGTATATGATAAGACTATTCCATATCTCCAAAAGCCTCATCCAAATCTTCTTCACTAAGACCACCTTTAGTCTCTAAAGGAGAAACCTTAGCAGCAGACTTGCAGCATTTAGATTGTTCTTTCTGTGAAGAATTACGATAAGCTGTCTCCACAATAGCTGCCAACTTAGCAATCTCTGCACCAATCTCCAACAGTTTTTCTGCCAAAGGACATGTTACTTCAGATACAGTGTACTTAGGCTTCTCTTTTTCTTCTGCATTACCTGCAAGGAACTTTACAAGTTCTGCTGTAGATACATTGGTATAGCTCTTACCAAAGTGTTCCTTGACAGCACCTTGAAGATCCATATCTTTGATGTGCTTCAACACTTCCTGACGAGAGAGACCCAACTTAATCTTCTTGTTAGGAGTGATAAGGATAAGCAGCTCATTGGTCTTTTTACCTTTGTAGAGTTGGTCTTTGGGCAACAGAGAATCATCAGATACAAAGGAGGTTTTGGAGATACCTTCTGTTACTGTTACATTCTCCAAGTTAATGCCTTTCTCCAGCAATAACTCTTTTAACTCACCAAATGTCTCCACATCAGTGTGAAGTTTAAAACGACTTTGAGATTGTGCATCATTTACTAAAATGTCTCTTGCTTCCATTTTCTTTTACTTTTTAAATGTTGATAAATAATAATTACTTTAATAACCACTCCATGACCTTCATAAAGGTATATTTACCTTTATTTTTATATAAGTCTGAAGGGTCTTTACTGTTATATTCTTTAGGTATTTCAATATATATAAGATTAAAAGTATCACATAACTTCTTGCCATCAGTTACCCCTGTGTTAAAAGACTTGTTAAAGTCATTGTCATATAACACATAGATTTTCTTAAACCTTTTCTTTAAATCCTTGATTACCTTAGGATTCAAAGAAGTAGATTCACTCTGTGGGCTTATAGATGGGATATGTAGGTTAGACCATAGACATAAAGCATCTTTCCTTGAAGATGTGATAATAAGCTTCTCTCCCTTTAAGGGAAGCATACACCATAAATCTATTACTGATGAATCATGATTACTTCTCCACTTATAACCATCCTTATTAAAAGGTTGATATATCTTTTCAGTGATATGACCTTCTTTTCTTTCTATATAGGTATAAGCAATCTTATCAGCCTTAATAAGTGTATTATACGTAGGTGTAATAATCATATAATGAGATATAGGATAAATATCACTATGGAGAAGATATTTCTTCACCACACCATAAGATTCCCAATATTTAAAGTCCTTTTCTTCCCACTCTCTTCTTATGCTTCTGATAGATACATAAGATTCTGATATAGGAGATTCAGGAATTTTTAAAGAGATAGGTGTAATATTTAAATGCGCATCTTCCCATACTTTCAAAAGAACTTCTTTAAAGGAAAGATGGTAAATACTCATTAATAAATCAAAGATATTACCTTTATCTAAATTAGCATAATCATAATATCTAATATGATTACCAGCTGTTCTATAAATACTAAAAGAGGGATGTTTATCTTCCCTTAAAGGAGAGCATATTAAGCAAGGTATTCTCTTTATAGAGAGATATCTCTTTAATAAGGATACCTCATCTATATGAGAGAGTATAGCTTCCTTACTCAATATAGGTCTTCCTTTACTTATCATTTGTTGTTTATACTACAAATATGCTACTTAGAAGGGTAAATCTTTGTCCAAATCTTCAGCACTTGGTTCCTCTTCTGTGGTAGCAGCAGGGGTGCTAAAAGGGTCATCATTACTTACAGGAGTAGCAGCATAAGACGTGGGTGTTGCCACGTACTCTTTAAGGTTAGTAACCTCAAAGAAAGTATTCTTGATTCTACCCTCACTCTCTTCAGTAGCTACTTCAGCAGCTAACTTCTCAAAGTTTGATACGCCCAAGTGCATGAAAGTTCTGTTATAGAATGTCTGGAACTGCTTACCTTCATTAGTAGTTCTTACACCCAAGAGAACTTTCAGCTTATTGTCTGGTTGATAGGAGATAATCTCTTTAATATCACTGAAATCACCCTTAAAGAGTTTCTCTAAGGTAGCCACCTCAAATCTACATTCACATGCAGTGGTGTCTTTCTTCATCTTGAAGACTTTCTTCTCATTATCCCACTCTGTAGGATTGTCAATGTTGAGAAGTGTCTTGATGAAAGAAGTAAGCTCTTCCTCACCCATAAAGGCAGCACGATAATCTTTGTCTACTTGCAAAGGAACAGTATTTCCCTGCTTATCAGTATAAGTAGGCACCTTCTTAGCCTTAAATTCCTCTTCTGTCACCCATGCAGTTCTACCAAACTTATCAATAATCTGCACTTTACCACCTTTACTATGGCGATAACTCTTGTTCAAGAAAAATGGTAATGTAACAGTAGTTTCAATACCACCATTACATGCTACTTCTTTATCAGTAGTACAGATAAAAGAAAGTCTCACTTGTGGTACTTCCTTAGTATCATCGCCTACCCTGATAGTAGTTGTTCCTACATATTCAATAGGCTGCCCTACTTCTGTCTCTCTCATCTTAGCTAATTCTTCAGCTGTAGGATTAACAGCAGTAACCTTAAGGGCAGCAACACCTGTGTAAAGTTTTAATTGAAAATCCTTAGATTCTTTACCTCTTGCAAATGCCATAATCTATAAATATAATTTAATAATAAGATAATAAAATATTAAAATACTCAATATACTAATGATAAGGACTATACCTTGAAAGGGTTCTGTTCATCAGAACCCTCCTGTTCATCTGCTTCTTTGTTAGCAGCTTCTTGGCCTTGTGTATGGATAAATCCATCCCACTCTTCAGGATTCTCCAAGAAGTTAACTACCTGTTCAGATGTAAGGACATGTCCTGTTACTTTCTTTGAGAGATTCAGTGTGTAGTTATCTACCTCTGTAATCTCCTTTTCAATAGATTCCTTTTGGGAGTTTAACTCCACAATCTTCTTCTTCAGGCTATCAACCTTTCTAAGCAAAGGCTTGATATTCTGATAATTACGCTTGATAGCTGCTGTTTGGTACTTGTCAAGTCCCATGTGATTGGTTTTCTTTTCCATTGTTTTAAACCTTTAATTTTAAACTTTAAACTTTTGAATTGTAATTAAATAATATGTTTCATATTTAAGTACACACAAAGATAGCTATTTTAATAATACAAATGATTGCTTTATAGGAGTAAATATTAAACTTTAACTTTTCTCCTGTTGGTATTTTGGTTATATGTACTACTTAGATAAAAAGAGCAGTAGTGTTTACTTTCAAATTACCCTCTTTATCAGCTTCTATAACCTTAAAGGTCTTACCTCTGAGGTGAGCAGGTCTTGCTTCCATGATAATGTTACTACCACCATCAAAGGATAAGTAAGTAGCCTTACCATCCCTATAGAGATAACCTATAGCATCTGCTTCTCCTGATATGATATCACCTGTCTTACCTGCTAAATCTAAAGACATTTCAGACATTTCTTCAGATGCTTTCCTAATCTGTTTATCTTTGACATGGCAGACTAAGATAAGTGTCTCACAATAAGGATAAAACATAGCTACTAACTTCTTGATGGCTTCTCTCATATAGAGATAACCAGAGCCATTAGGTAGCTTCCTTACATCAGCTGTAGGGTCTATAATAGGCTTGTTTGTCTTAGGGTCAAGGATATTCTTTCCCAAGTTATCCTGCTTATAGCCCCATGAAGCTCCCATAGCAGTATTTCTATAGAGGTGAGCAGCATAATAAAGAGCTATCTCTTCAAGCCTCGAAGCATTATCAATAGTAATAAACCTATAAGGCTTATGCCCTTCTTTCTGCATCTTAGCTTCAAGAGCTTTCTTTGTTTCAAAAAGCTCTATAGCTGATGAGGCTAATACTTTAAGAACAGATAATGCTCTATAGCCATCCTCTAAGTCTATAATAAGATTATTCTCTAAGGATGCCATAAGAGTTGATTTACCACTCTTTGGCTTCCCAAAGATAATCATCAACTTTGGGTTATAATCCAATGCTTTACTTCTTTCTGTTGGTAATTCTATCATACTCTATGAAATAATTTAAAGTAAATACCTTTCAAGAAATAGGAGATTTTCTCCTTATGAGAGAGTTTAGGAGTATTGAAGGACTTCTGATAGATATCCTTATAATACTTCTGTCTTACAGCAGTAACACTTCTTGAAGTGCACTCTGCAATTATTAAAAAACAATAGTTTTTCTTGTGAGGAAAGCTCTCTACCTGTCTTTCAAGGAGGTCAGTTTCCTCTTTAGTCCATCTATGACTACACATAATAAAATAAATAAAATGATTAAATAATAAAATGATAAAATATGAATGGCTAATCGCCATAGAAAGCTCACTATACTCATTACTTTTTATTTTTATAGTTATAAGTATAAGTGAACAAAGATATACTTGTTTCAGGATTATTATTCCTTATAAACTCATACACCTTATTTAAAGATTTAGTATCATCATGTTTAGGCAGCTCTGCAAAGAAACTCACAGCACCATCAAAGTATAATGATTTCACTCCTTTAGAATTACCACTTCTGTTTAATACTACTTCTAAAAACCTGATATTATCTTTAAATTTAATAATATCATAGTTTAAATACTTAGGTATCTCAAAAGTATAAGGATTGATTAGTCCCAACATGATATTACAGTCTCTTGCAGTATATTTACAATCTGCTAAACCTGATACATTAGGTCTAATCTTATTAGCTTTAAAAGCATCAAGGTTCTGTGTTTCATCACTCTGTTGTTGGATAATTACAGGGATATAATTATACATATTCCTAAGATTAACCATATACTCTGATAACTTCATAATGGTTTGTCTTAAATCTAATCCTCTTTCTAAGGTAGTCAAGGATACATGGTCCCATATAATCATCACATACTCATTAGGATTATCAGGTGTATAATAATCAAAGACTTCTTTAGTTATCTCTTCTCCTGTTTCTTTACTTTTATAAGTTATCTTCTTCTTATGAACAGTACCTTTATTTTTAGCATACTCATTTAAATCTTTCCATACTCCTGTAGGATTAGTAGCCTCTCTAAAGTCTACACACTCTTCAAAGAACTTCAAGATATCCTGATATTCTGTACTTCTTAAGATATCTAAGATGCTCTTATCTAATACTTTATTTTCATTAGTTGACTTCAAATCAATAGGAGCTATCCTGATAGTATGGTTACTTAAGGTGTATAAAAGGAAAGACATAAATCTTAGTACTATCTCTTCTTTACTCTCTTCTAAAGGATAATAGAAGATTTTCAATCTTATCTGTTCTTTATGTTTATAAGCATATAAAATAGGAGTATAGATAAAAAGATAAGATGTTATCTGTGTTTTCCCTGATTTCTGATGAGCACTGACAAGATAATATTTCCCTTGCTCTATACCTACAAAGTTATCCCTAAAAGTAGTAAAAGGTGATGGTATGCAATTCACATTACCATTTAATACATTCTCTCTTCTCTTTTGAAGGCTATCTATAACCCTATTTACAATACTCATAATCAATACTTTTGTTTACCACCTAATAAGGCTATTAAAAACATCAATGACCATAATAAGCCTATCTTAATATAGTCTATAAAAAATAATAATTTCATTTTTATAATAAATAATAGTTTCATTTCTTTTTACTCTTTACTCTATTTGTGCTAAATCCTCCTTAGAAAGATTATCTATATAGATATTATAGGTCTTTTTACCTAAATAACCTATCTGATTGTTCATTGAATATATAGTAGCAGGCTTTCCTTTGAATAATACCTTACTGCCTACTTTAAGAGGTTCACTCATATTATATATGCTTACATTATACTTCTTTTAAAAATGTGGGATTACCATCCCCTCCTTCAGGGTTCTCTATCTCATTCAGTAAGTCTGATGTATAGACTACTTCATGATTAACAAGGTCTACATCTTCTTTAAAGATAAAGTATTTCAGTACTCGCATATAAGCAGTACCTTTCATACTATAAAAGTTGATATATCTCTTTGTTGCCTCTAAGATAACATCACTCTCTTTTTTACCATATCTTTTAAAGAAAGATTTCAATCTCCTGACTATCAAAGGAACACTCTCTGCCCAATATAGTGAGGTTCCTTCTTTTCTTCCTTTAGGGAATAACTCTTTTAGCTCTTTAGCTAAAGAGAATAACTCATCCTCATCTGTAGCTATAGCTTTATCAGCTTCTACTATGATATCCTCATAAGTAGACCATATAGTCCTGTCTATCTCTACTTCTCCTAAGAGATTAGTGGTTAAAAGGTTTTTAACCCTCAAAGATTCTCTTCCCTTTGTTATATCTATATGATTAGAATAGCATAATAGGTAGAGAAACTCATCTAAAGTAAGATGATGTTTCTCTATAATAGCTCTATCTATGGTTATATTATTCATCTACATTCTTTTTATATTTACATAATTCATAAAATCTTTAGCAGATACCTCCTTAATAAGGTGAGGATTATAATCTTTTATCATCTTCTTTACTATCTCTTCATCCCTTGTATTAACATAATAAGGGATTAAGATGATAGGATTTCTATGCCTTAATAGTCTTCCAAGTTTCTGTTTAATCACTACTTCTGAAGAGTTTAAAGAAGCATAAATACCTATCTGACAGTTAGTTAAGTTAACCCCTTCATTAAGCATATCACATGCAGTAATATGATTAATCTCTCCTTCATTAAAGGCTCTAAGGAATTCTGATGATAAAGGATTACTACTGTTAATACAATATTCTCCTAATTTCTCTGTTTGCTCTATGGAACAACAGAAGGTTAAACATCTATAGTTATGTAGTTTCCTTAAAAGATAAAGAACATAATTCTCTTTTAAAGAAGATAACCATTTAAGTCTTTCACCTGCTAAGCTCAACCATCTGTTTTTAAGATAGGGTTGCTTAGTAAAGATATATCTTCTTTTCAAGAAGTCAATCCTTTCAGTGATATAAGAGTTATACTGTAAAGCAGTACATGAGATAATACCTTTTATATTCTTATTCTTTAGATATTTCCACCTGTTTTTATAGGTGTCTGTCATAGTCATCTTTGCTTTAGGGTTAATAACTATAGTCTGATTACTATAATCATTATCTAAATACAAAGGAAAGAGTAAAATGAAAGGGTCAGGTAATATCTTCTCATCTATTGCCTGCCTTGTACTTACTTTATAAGTATATATATCTTTAATAATATCCTTTATCCTAAAGTAAGTCTCTCTTTTTACTGTTGCTGATAAACCTATAACATGGTCATAAGAATAGGAACATAAAATATCTGCACACCTGTCACTTAAATGATGACATTCATCAAAGATTATAGCATCCCAATGACTTATATACTTATGTAAAGACATGTAGGTAACTATCGTCAAATCAGAATCATAACCCCATTTATTACACTCTGCCCTCCAAGTCTCTATAAGCACTAAGCGTGGTACTACTACAAGTATCTTTTTAGAACCCCAAAACTTAAGCAACTCCAAAGCTATCTTAGTCTTACCAAAAGATGTTGGTAATTCTAATAATAACTTTGGATGGTGTGCAGCAATATCTTTTATCTTATCTATGTGTACATCTTTGTTCATAAAAAGGTACCACACCTATCATGTTTCCATGACAAGTGTGGCTTTTTATTATTTAATAAATCAAACGGAGCATCACTACTTTTTAAATAACTTCCTACATCCCCTTTCAAAAGATTTTAACTCCTTAGAACGAGAGAACAGTGAATAGGTTATGTCCCTCTTCTCTGTGAAAATGAGAATAGGTTTATTCTCATTGTTAAGGCATTTACATACCTTGTTATAATTCTTTATAATCATAATTTAATGTTTTGCAAAATTAATAATAGTTATCGATATACACTAAAGACTATCTACAAATTTCATTGTCTTTGTAGAATTTGCAGTCCTCTTCATCAGTAGTAGATACTTACCAATGTCCTCATAAGCTCTATATTGAGGATAGAAGCATATATAGGTGTTATCACATCCCATATCATCACCTGAAGGAGATTCTTGTAATAACTCTTTAAGAAATTTGTAACTGTTACTCCCTAATAAAGAGATAACTGTTTGTAATTTTTGAATGGTTTCCCTCTTAAGGACTTCTTTAAACTCCTTATTAATATTTTTTGAAAAACTTCTTTTGAGCTTCCTCTGTAATACATTTAGACATATTGTCTTTTATGAGGTACTCTCTGTATTCTTTGTATATAATCCTATCCATAATTATTTTAATTTTATTCCTCAATATGAGGGAATTTGTTATTGAAATAATCGTTGATTAACTCTCCTACTTTAGTAGCTATAACAGCTAAGAAAAGTAGTAAGAATAAACTGATTAATATAATTGATAATACTTTCATACTAAAATAAATAGTTACAAAGTCTAGTGAATAGACCTTTTCTTTATTAATGTTTGAGTAAACAAGGTACAGATATAATCTGTCCTTTGTCATTTCTCTTACATAATGGATGCCATGTAGCAGGTGCTACTACATCCTCTCTATCAGTAGCATTAAAGACTAACGCTGATACCAAAAAACAGGTATCTTTTACAGGATTTGGAAGACCAACAACCTCACCATAATACTGTTTGCAAAAACCATTAGCATCTACCTCACTAAAAGTGGCAGATACTCTTGTTACTTCTCCTGTTGCTTTGTAAATAGTGCCATCATTAAGCACTACATCATGTGGTGTTAAATTGATAATTTTCATCATCTATACTTACATTTAATTGTTAAAAATAAAGATGCTGAAGCACTACTTGTATACATACTTTTGGCATCTTGATAATAAAAAAATGAGCAGTCAAAAATACTAAAAACTGCCTCCCTCTAATGGAGGACAATACACAGATATTTGTCTCATATCACAGGTGTATAACCTTTTACTGTGAGCACTTTTGTTTTTTACAACTATACACTATGAGAACAATCAAAACCCATTAACAAAACTACCTTCCTGCACATTGACCTTATGTTTAGGCTACCACGCCTTAGCATTATTCTTGTTTGTTAATATGTATAGTCTAAATTTACATAATTCCTTGTGATAAAACACCTTGCAGCTACTGTTATTCACTGCAAGGTGGTGGGCTACTCAAGTTTTACTTGATAGTAAACTTTGTAGTCTCCAATGGTTTGTTGGTACCAGCATAGTAGGCCATGAAACCTTTTTGCCCATCCTCTTTTTGGTATTGTCTTACCACTAAGTCACTGGCTATCAGCTCCTTAGCTTTGAGGACTTTCTGTTCAGTTTTCTCTGACAAGAGTGCTTTAGTGCCATCAGCAAAGCCTAACATAAGTCTGCCTTGGATAGCACTTTCCATGGGAGTTGCTGGTCCATGGTTAGCAACAAATAATGCCAAAGACTGCTCTTCAGTTAACCAATTAGTAGTTTTGTTCTCTGTAAATTCCATAATAGAACTCATTTAATCCATGTCTTATGGTGTATAACCTGCATGGATGTGAGTAAGCATTTTCACCTTATTATATATATAGCAGTTACTTTTTATGCACTCTATTGGTAAATAGTGCATGGTGCTACTGTGCTTCACACCTTTCACTGCATAATAAACATAAGTTACTCATGCTCGCTCAATGTCTGAAAATTGTGTGATAACATTAACCTCCAAACACCCAAGGGGGAATAGCCCAAAGGGATATTACCACGGGGTGGTGGAGGTGGGTTATTCTACTCTTATGTAAGTATAATAAAAATATAAAATTAACCCTCATTTCACTCTTCTGTGAGTATAACTATTTTTACCTTTTTCACCCATGAAGGTATAGTGCTCTTTTATTTTATTAGTGCATGATATGCTTTTTATGAGTTCTTTAATTCTACTCTTTCAGGTGTTTTTAGAATAGGTTTTAATCATTCATTAAACAGTGTTTAATTGTCATTTTAGAGTAGCATTTAACACTTATTTTAATAGCATTTCTCACATCATTTTACCCACATTAAAATGTCCAAAGAAACCCTATAATTCTCACTCAACAGGCCTAATAATATAATTAAAAGTAATGATACACAAATAGAATTTAATCTCAATAAATAAAACAAATAAAAGGTATAGTGTATAGTAACTATACTTTTAAAGCTATAAATCATATATATTATATAGGCTTTTAGAGTGGTTACCATAGGGGGTATTTATATACTCCTATATGGCATATCTTCATCCTATTATATAGGTGTATAGTATATTCTTTTATACTCTTTCTTTACTCTCTTTATCACCTTTAGAAGCCTATTCAAACATTCATTTCTCTACTTCTTTTGGCCTATAATAAAGGGATATACAGGCCTATAATATAATAAAAAAGTAACTATATTCACATACAGTTACTTTGAAAGTCCATCTAAACTATAAAATGACAAAACTGAAAGAAAAATTCTTTTAGGGTAGTACCTTCATAAGGAGCAAAGGAAAAAATCATAAAACCTTTAAACTCTATACACTTATAGGGGCATCTCCTTACTACAGTCTTTATCTTTCTTACCTACAAAGGTAGGTAATATTATAGATTATTCCTAACCTTTCATTCTTAAATAATTATAATTCTTTATAATTTTCCTATACTTTTAGGGTTAATTATTTGCTTATTACACCTTATTATAGTATCTTTGCAATGAGCAACAGTGATTCCTTGCATTGTTATTCAGAAGGATTTCAAAATTAGAAGTTTCAGTGTCCTTTTCTTTTATGGGTGGTATTTACGGTTCTTTTTAGAACATCATAGTAAAGAGATTTAACCCGTAGCTCAAAAAAGACTTAGATATAAAGTAGAGTAGCCTACCAACAAGGATGAGAAAAGGTTGAGGGTAAAAGGCTCTAGGGGAAGAATTAACCGCCTCTACATAAGATTCTAAGTTAATGGTTAATAGCAATATTAATCTAAGGAAGTAAGAAATGATTGGTTATTCCTCATTTTTTATAAATCCAAGAAAATTAAGTTTTTCAGAACTCTTTATGTTTAAGAACATTTAACATTTGAAATACTGAAAATCTTTAATTTTGGAGCCAAAAAATTTGCAGGGACTCTGGAAACTAAGATATTTCTATTTTATTTACATTAGTATTCAGTTTACTTGTAGTGCTATATTTTATTTTGGTGTATTACCCTTGCTTAGGGTAGGAAGTTTTTACTTTCAATTATAGTGGTATCTTATGGTCTTGAAGGAAGTGTTGTTAGATATATGGTGTTGTATACAGCTTTTTATAGCTGATGTTTATTTAGCTATGGTAGATAGCAAGGTAGAGGATATTATATATAAGGATGGTGTTACTTATTATGTGGGTAGATTCTATGGTGCTGTTTACATAGGAAATAGTGTATTTATGAAATAGTAAGTATAGGTATTCAGAGTATATCATGAAACATGAATATGGGCATACTGTTCAGAGTAAGATTCTTGGTATCTTCTATTTACCTGTTATAGCTATACCTTCATTATTATGGGCTGTGTTTCATACTTTTGCTGCCAAAGTATTAGGTTTAAGGATTGATTACTTTTGGTTTTATACAGAGAAATGGGCAAATAAACTTGGTAGGAATTAGATAAATTCCTATCTTTGCAATGGATTTGTTTATTATCATATAATTGTCTTCAATAGATATTAGTTGGTTATACAAACGTAAATTTAGTTGTATTGGTTACAATTAACTACATCGTAAGGTAGACCTTGCTACTTGGGTTATAGAGTAGCACTTGGCTCTTTAACTCAATGGGATAGAGTAACAGCCTTCTAAGCTGTAAGTTATAAGTTCGAATCTTATAAGAGCCACAAATTCATAAGTTAAAAGGATTGCGTATGATGAAGGTAATAGAATGGTTTAAGAAGAGTAATAGAGATAAGCATTTTATCTATGCTGTTCCTATTGGGTTTTTCTTTACTATTCTCTGTGTGTTAGGAGTAGCCACAGCTTTAGAGTTTAAAGATTACCAATATTGTAGAATGTATGATTGGAATGATTGGTTATCCACTATGTTAGGTGGACTTTTTGGGCAAGTTTTGTTTCTTATTTTGATTTATTTATTTTTTGTTTGATGAACCTTTTGGATGATTGTTTTCTGAGGGTTTAGGTGCTGGGAAGTACTTAAACCTTTTTTATTATATGCCATATCATATTTTAGGTATTTATTTGTCTTATTAAAGAAAAACACTTATATTTGTACCTGTTTTTAAATAACATGGATATGAAGGAATTATGTAGTTTTACAAGAGATACTTTGAGAGAGGTTCTACAAGCATTTAACAGTGCTAATGCTCTACATGGCTATACATTAGAGATAGTACAGGTATTAGCACTTCCTTCAGGAGAATTTACAATTATTTATTATGCAAGAAGAGATAAATAAAAAAGTAGATTATGATGAAGAGTTAGTAGGATATTGTGCTAATTGTCTTTCTTTAAAGGTAGAGCATACTCCTATGGGTATTGATTGTTGTATGGAGTGTGGTTGTACAGATATTAAGGAGAGTACAATAGATGAATGGGAGGAAAGATATAAAAAGAGATATGGTAAATATTATGTTGAATTTTAAATAGTTATAGTTATGGCAAAGGAAGTTAAAATGAACAATCAGAAGTTAGATGAGAAACAGCTTCATGAGGCTCTTAATCAGATTAGCGCACAGAACCAATATCTTCAAGAGCAGTTGAATGCTTATAAGAAGACAGAGTTCTTTGCTTTGTTAGATTGGAACTTTAAAATTGTATCTTCAGATTCTAAGTATTTCAGTGAGCAATTTAAGAAAGACTGTGCTAAGAGAATTGAGGATATGATGACACCTGAAAGTAAGTAGTATGGATATTAGCAAGGTTACAAAGGTTATTAATCTTCCTTGTACTTCAGATACCTTCTTTAGATGGTGGTTTGAAGTATTAAAACCTGTGCACCACTTGACTAATAAAGAGGCTGATGTGATTGCTGCCTTTGTAAAGTTAAGGCATGACCTTAGTCATTCTATTACTGACCCTGACTTATTGGATGATGTTGTTATGCAGGAGAAATGTAAGAAAGAGGTTAGGAAGATGACAGGAGTATCATGTGCTTTCTTTCAGGTAGTAATGTCAAAGTTAAGACAAGCAGGTGTTATTAAGAATGGAAAGATTAATCCTTTATATATTCCTCCTTTGAATGAGGATGGTGTAGTATGTCTTACTTATTTGATGAAGATAGATGACACAAAAGGAAATACTTCAGCAAGTAGCAAATGAGTTTGATATACCTGTAGGATGTGCAGAGTTAATCTTCAAGAGTATATGGCATTTTGTCTTACAAACCTATAAAGGTTTACCTATCAAGGATAGCTATACAGATGAAGAGGTAGATAAGCTAAGACTTGCTTTTTCTCTTAATAAGTTTGGTAAGATATATATGCCTGCTTGGAGATATAACAAACATATTAAGAAATATAAGAAGAATTTAGAAACACGTAAAAAGTATAAAGAAAGATGTTCAAAATAAAGAAGATTAAGCCTCTGTTTAATCAGGTGGTTACCACCATGGATATGTATGATGATAACCTTAAGGTGGGTAGTCTCATTGATACTACAAGAGCTAACACTATTAAGGAGTATCAGACTATCTTAGCAGTAGGGCCTATGGTGAAAGCTAAAGGAGACTTAAAGGTAGGGGATGTTGTATTTATCAACCCTAAGCGGTTTACCACTATGGAACATAAGCATGGTATTGCTAATGAGGATAATGTACAGAAAGATAATATGCACATTAACTTTAATATTCCTCATTATCCTGTTTATGATAGAGAAGATGGTAGCTGTAGAGAGGTATTACTGATTAGTGATAATGATATATTCTTTAGTGCTGAAGGGGAGGAATTTAACGAAATTCCTACTGTGGTTACTGAAGAAAAACCTAAGTTAACATTATAAGATTGTTCTTGTCTACCAAAGGCCTATTCTCTTATCTCCTAAATAAGAGTTTAGGTCTTTTATTTTTTAAGATAAAGGATATGAAACTACTAAATTTTGATAATTACCAATTAAAGATAGCTGATGAGGCTTTATTAGTAAGACCTATCAGGGAGTTATACCGTAAGGATAAATCAAAGGATAAAGAGAACTTCTATGAGCAGATGAGTTACTTATACTTTATGGTAGACCCAAGAAGTACTTATGGTTATATTATAGATGATACTTTAAGGGCTAAAGCTATCATAGAGCAGGAAGGTTTAGCTAAAGATTTTAAACCCTCAAAGCTACTTCAAGAAGCTATGGATGTTTACAAAAAACACACTGTTACTAAAGGAGTGGAACTCTTGCAAAGTGCAAGGAAAGCCTGTGATAGAGTAAGAGTATTCTTAGAAAATATAGACTTAACAGAAGAGGATGATAAAGGGAAACCTAAATATCAGGTAAGCACTGTTACTACAGCTTTGAAGAATGTCACTGATTTAGTTCCTCAACTTCAGGAGCTTGAACAGAAAGTAGAACAAGAGATTAGTGAACAGAGTAGAGTGAGAGGTACAGACCTTTCAATGTTTGAAGATGGGTTTTAAGCTATTATTAAAATAAGACTATGCAGGTAATCGATATATTAAATAAGGTATTAAGAGATAAAGGCTTTAAAGGGCAAGTGATTGTAAAGAAGTATTATGAGGAATCTTCTCTTATCAAGGCTATTAAGAGTATTACTATGGAGCTTTATTATGTAGAAGGTATTAAAAAGATTAAACTATTTACTTCTTCTATCAAGTCTGCTCATATAGACAGTGCTTATGAAACCCTTGAAGAGAACTGTATTTATTTTCTTTTAGATGAATCCTCAACCCTTTTAGATGTTATAAAAGATGGAATTAAATAAGTACCAGACACCTATAGAGGATTTACATTTAGAGGAATATCCTAAAGAGGTACAGGAAGAGTTCTTAGAGAATTTCTATAGTGTACCTTTTATACAAAGACTTGTATCAAAGAACAGACCTCTATGTAAGGACTTACCAAGGGATGAAAAAGGCAGGGCTATTATAGACCTGACTAATCCTCCCATTATAGAGGATATAGATTATTTTAGACCTACAGCTATACACTTTGAAAAGACAGGTGCCTTTACTTCTTTAAGACCTAACAGAAACCCTAATTCAGAATATATGAAATGGGTGAAAGAAGAAGTGAGAAGAGCTTGGGAAGGGTATGTAAGACCTACTGATGGTGCATGGGTAACAGGAGATATGTATTGGTATTTAAACTATGGAATGATACAGAAGACTGTTACTTATGAAGATTCTGATATGGCAGATAGAGTTGATGGATTTCCTGAATTTTGGGAAGGTATCTTATGGAGGACATTAGGATGGTATCAAGCAAGACAAAAGGCTCTTAACTTTGCAGAAATATCAAAACGTGGTTCCTCAAAATCTTATTCTACAGCTTCAAAGCTATCAAAGGATTTTATCATAGGAGAGAATAAAACATCCTCTAAGAATGTCAGAGGAATGATAGTAGCTTATACTAAGGAGTATCTAACAAAGGACGGTACTCTTAATAAGTTTGAAAATATGATAGACTTCATTGCTGAAAATACTAATTTCCCATCAAAGAGATTAAAGTCTTCTTTAGGGGAAATGTTTTGGCAGATGGGTTATATAGACTTAGATACAGGAGCTAAGAAAGGTACTAAAAATCAGGTGATGGGAGTAGCTATTAAAGATGACCCTGATAAACCAAGAGGAAAGAGAAGTATTACTATTATAGGTGAAGAGTTTGGTGCTTTCCCTAAGATAACAGATGTCTATAATGTGATGCTTAGGTCTGTAAGGGAAGGTAGTAAAGCCTTTGGGCAGATGATATTAATAGGTACAGGTGGTTCTGAAGGTTCTGATTTTAGTGGTGCTTTGGAAATGATTTACCGTCCTAAGGGATATTACCTGATGGCTTTTGATAATGTATGGGATAAATCACAACAAGGTAAAGGGGTATCTATATGGTGTTTCCCTGCTTATGTGAATAGAAAGGGATGTTATAATAAAGATGGTATATCTGATGTTCCTAAGGCACTATTAGAGATATGTGTTGAAAGATATAATGCTAAGTATAATACATCAGACCCTATGCAGCTTACAAGAACAAAAGCTGAAGACCCTATTACATTGCAAGATGCTATCATGAGAAGAAGTAGTACTATCTTCCCTGTATCAGATTTAAAGGAGAGAATACTACAGTTAGATAGCAATCCTTCAGAGTATGATGATGTATATACAGGGAAGATGGTTATTAAGAATGGTAATCCTGAATTCAAGGTAACTACAGATATGCCTATCAGGTTCTTTCCTCATAAGGATAATAAATTAGAAGGGGCTATAGAGATATTTAAGTTACCTCAAAAGAATAAACAAGGGAAAGTCTTTGCAGGTAGATATATTGCAGGTAATGACCCTTATGATGATGATGCTTCACAGACTACTTCTTTAGGCTCTACTTTTATCCTTGACTTATGGACAGATACTATAGTAGCTGAATATACAGGTAGACCTTTATTTGCCAATGATTATTATGAGCAGGTAAGGCTTCTTCTCCTTTATTATAATGCAAGACTTAACTATGAGAATAACAAGAAAGGATTATTTGCTTACTTTCAAAGAATGAATTGCAGTTATCTCTTAACAGATACTTTAGAGTTCTTAAAGGATAGAGATAATAATGGTAAAGATTCTTATGGAAATAAACAGAAAGGTACTAATGCTTCAAAGCCTATTAATGATGCTGCAAGGAGTTTACTAAGAGATTGGTTAATCTCTCCTGTAACTATACAAAAGAAAGAAGGGGATGAGATAAAGGAAGTGACTATTAAAAGGTTATATACTCTAAGGAGTAAAGCCATGCTTGAAGAGGCTTCTCAATGGAATCCTGATGGTAACTTTGATAGAATATCTGCTATGGGAATGCTGATGTTACTTAGAGAAGATAAGATGATACTCTATTCAGGCAACCCTCAACAAGCAGAGCGTAAATATAACGCTACCTATAAAGGGAATGATACTTTCTTTTCAAGTAATTATGATGCTAAATTTAAAAAAGTAGATAATAAGAAATTAGATAATAAATTATAACACACTTAAGTCAAATAATAATCTCTATATTTGCAAGTAAAATAAAGGTATTGATATGAATGATGCACTTAGTTTCCCAAGACAGATGTTATCCTTCAGTAAGAAGACTACTGAATGGAGAAAGAAATGTGTCTTATGGGCTGATAATAAAACCTTCTTTAATTACTCTTTGGTAAGGAAATCTGTAATTCATAAGAAGATTAATTATGATTTATTAGAAGGTAAGATACACATGGAAGATGTGCAGCTTATCTTAAATCCTGACAACATACAGGCTAATTTTATCCCTAATACTATACAGCATTATCCTATCATGAACTCTAAGATTAATGTACTTAGAGGGGAAGAGATAAAAAGACCTTTTGATTATAGAGTTGTAGTTACTAATCCTGATGCTATTAGTGAAGTTGAAGAGAATAAAAAGAATATGCTTTTTGCTTCTTTAAAGCAGCTCATTGAAGATGAGAATTTATCAGAAGATGAGTATAATAAGCAAATAGAGAAGTTAGATGACTATGCCAACTATGAATGGCAGGATATTATGGAGTTAAGAGCTAATGAGCTACTTAACCATTATAAGAAAGAACTTAATATGCCTGTTATCTTTAATCATGGTTTTGTGGATGCTTTAACTGTAGGAGAAGAGATTTATCAAGTAGATATAGTAGGTGGGGAGCCTACCTTAGAAAGACTTAATCCTTTAAAGGTACATGTCTTTAAATCAGGTTATTCAAACAGAATAGAAGATGCTGATGTAGTAATCATTGAAGACTATTGGTCAGCAGGTAAGATTATAGATACTTACTATGAAGAGCTTACTCAAAAGGATATTGACTTTATAGAGGGTATGGCTGCCTATACTAGTCAACCTGTAGATAGTATGGGTAATAGGGATGAGAGATTAGGATTTATCAATACCTTCCTGTCAGGATATAATTTTGAAACTCCTTCAAGTGCTTTTTTTGGTAGGGATTTTCAATCCCTCATGCCTTATGATATATTAGGGAATATAAGAGTACTTAGAGTATATTGGAAATCAAAGAGAAAGATACTCAAAGTAAAGAGTTATAACCAAGAAACAGGTGAGGAAGTCTTCTCTTACTATGCGGAGAACTATGTGGTAAGAAAAGACTTGGGAGAAGAAGCTACAACATTATGGATTAATGAGGCATGGGAAGGTACTTTAATAGGTGGTAATAAGAGTATTAACCCTACAGATACTTTTAATGTGAATGGTGGTATCTTTGTTAATATGAGGCCAAGACCTGTACAATTTACACGTATGTCTAATCCTTCAAAGTGTCATTTTGGTATTATAGGAACGATTTATAATCTCAATGATGATAAGCCATTCTCCTTGGTAGATATGATGAAGCATTATAACTATCTCTATGATATTCTTCATTATAGATTAAATGATGCTATTGCAGCTAATTGGGGAGATATTCTTGAAGTGGATTTGGCTAAAATACCTGATGAATGGGATGTACAGAAATGGTTATACTTTGCTAAGATTAACCATATAGGAGTAGTTGATTCCTTTAAGGAAGGTAATGCAGGGGTTGCACAAGGTAAACTTGCAGGTAACCTTAACAATGCTTCAAGAGGTATGATTTCTTCAAACACTGGTAATTATATTCAACAGATGATGAATCTACTTGAATGGATTAAAAGTGAAATGGGAGAAGTAGCAGGAATATCAAGACAAAGAGAAGGACAAGTAAGTAATAGAGAAACTGTAGGAGGTGTGGAAAGAGCTACCTTACAGTCTTCTTATATTACAGAGGCTTTGTTTAATATTCATGATGATACTAAGAAAAGAGTATTAGAAGCATTCCTTGAAGCAGCTAAGATAGCTATGAGAGGAAAGACTTTTAAATTTCAATATATCACATCAGATATCTCACAAAGAGTGATGGAGATTGATGGGGATGAATTTGCTCTTAATGATTATGGTTTATCTGTGGATAGTGACAGTAACTCTATGGAATTACTACAGAAACTTGATATGATAGCACAGGCAGCTATGCAGAATAGTACTGTAGATATGAGTGCTTTGATGAAGATATGGTCTTCTTCAAGTATTGCCCAGAAGACAAGGATTATTGAGAGAAGTGAGCAGAGAAAGATTCAACAAGCTCAACAGCAACAGCAAGAGAATCTGAAAGCTCAACAGCAGATGAATGAAAATAAGTTAGCACAGGAACAAGCGGCCTTAGAACTAAAGAAATATATGGCTGATTTGGATAGTGAGACAAAGATTAAGGTAGCACAGATACAAGCAGAAGCTGATGTAAATACTGCTACTATTAAGAATACAGATGATGGTATTGTAGCTCCACAAACAGAACATGAGAGATTAAAACTCAAAGAACAAATTAGGGAGTTTAATAAGAAGTTGGAGTTAGATAACAAGAAGTTAGATATACAGAAAGAAAGTATTAACAATAAAGATAAAAAGAGATAACTATGGCTATACATGTTGGTATTGATGAACCTAAAGATAAAACTAAACTTTGGGTAAAACCTGAAAATGGTGAGAATGTGTTATATACTTATTCAAATAAAGGATGGGTAAAAGCTACCAGTGCTTCAGGTGGTGGTGGGGGAGGAACTCCCTCTAACCCCTCTGTTAACTTACAACCTATCTTAGACCAGATAACTTCGTTAACTGCTGAAGTAAACACATTAAAGGCAGCTAATAGTGATTTGACTGATGTATCTACTCTTAAGTATATTAACAGTATACCACATGTGAAGATTACTTTCACTAACCCTTATCCTATGACACTGTATGGAGATTGTACTTTACAGGTATCTTGTAACTTTGATAGGGATAAGTTCTTAAATTTCTTCCCATTTAAGTTAGCTTATCGAGATGGTAGCAGTTTTTCAGGTGATTATGTATATGCAGATACGACAGACAGCATTCAATACTCTTGTGTGGGTGTGCCTAACTTAAGAGCTTTTAAAGTCTTTGATAAGAGTAGTTATACATTGTCAATATATATCTATTGCATAACCAATAAAGACTATTGGATCCTATTTAATAGGTACCTTCACAATGAGCATTTTGTGGATGGTCTACCAACTACAGAAGCACAGATTAAAGAAGCCCCTACACCTGTAACTAAAGCAGAGGCAGAAGGCATTGTTACTACCATACCAGAAAAGTTTAAGGAAAGACGTATTATGAATTTCAGAACTTATAATAATCTTACCTTGTTGGGTATAGCTATGACCTTAATGCACACTCATAACACTAACTGTTTTGCATGTACACAAGATGGAGCTTTTGGCCATAAAGGTTACCCTTTATTCAAGGTAATGCAAGATTCATTGCCTTTAGGTGCTTTAAAATTCAACCCTGCTTTATCCCCAGACCCTAACTTTACATTCCCACAGTTTAAACCATACTTTACTTTAGAGGGTGGGAGGATGAACCTATTTGGTATGAGGGATTGGATGAGTACAGATAATACCTATCAAAATATCATTGTGGGCGGTACTTTTGAAAATGATGTACTATCTTTTGCTGATACATTAGGAACTATTCAAATGTATAGAAGAGAGATAGATCCACTTAATGGAATTGAGGCCCAATTCTTTAACGGTTACCATAGATGCTGGACAGAGAATGAGAAATATAAGAAGACTAAATCATGGTATGAGTTTATGGTAGCTGAACCTATGGATTGGAGTACTACAAAAGACTTTGCAGTAAATGCTTTCAGTGCTTCAGGGCAGATATTCCCATATATGCCTGTAAGATGCCTGAAGCCTACAGATAAGGCTTTTGTAAGAGTAAGATTAAACTAAGCGTATGATTTACAAAGGATATAAAGAACCTAAGAATAAAAAAGCATTATGGTTAAAACCTGATGATTCAGGTGATAACCTTAATGCTATGGCTTATGGTAATAAAGGATGGCAAGCTCTTACAGCAGACCCTACTACTTTAGCAGGTGTTGTGAATAACTTGGTTAATTCTCTACAGACAGCTAATGAGAATATAGAGAGCTTAAATAATGAAGTAGAACATATTAATAAAGTAAATCAGATTAAAGATGTTCCTCATTTTAAGATTAGCTTTGATTTTAATAGGGCAAGTGAAGTAATAGATACTGAAACTCTTTCAGTGTCTTGTAACTTTGATATCAATGAGTTTAATAAGGTATTTAGTTTTGCTTATGTTAAACCTGATGAAACTCCTACTTCTTATTTAGGTCCTAATACAGAATATAAACCTGTATCTTTATTTGAAGATAGTGAGAATTATCCTTTTATTCAACTTCCTCCTATAAAATGCTATTACCATGTATCAGATGATTGCAGGCATGCAGTCTTCTATATTTATTTAGATACTTCAATAGCTGTCAAAGATAGAATTGTTGTCAGTAGATTATTATACACAAATAACAATAATATCACTACTTATACAAAGGATGCTTTTCCTAAAAGTTTCCCTAAAATAAATCCGAGTGTTATCCCTTCAAAGGTAAACACACAAGAGAAATACATGAGCTATTGGGTATTTAATTGCTTATTCTTATTAGGCATAGGAAGTACTCTTGTAAAATTCTTTGGGAAAGATGGTAGGAATTGTACTGTTACATTAGGTACAAATGTTAAGGAAGGTGAGTTATTACTCTATGATATTGTTGCAAGGGATAATGAATATGTAAATAAGTCAGAAATAGAAAGACACACTTTCTTCACTCAGATGGCTTCAATAAGTCCTTTTACACCTACAAAGTTACCTACCTTTCATCCTTATTTTACAGTAGAAGAAAATAGGATTAATTTATTTGGATTAGTTAACTTCTATTCTTATGCTTGTGCTCTTTCAGGTACATTTGAGAATACCCAAATAAACTGTGTGGGTCTTCATGAGCCTTTTAACATGCGGTTATATTATGGAGGTATTGCCTCTTCTAAAGGTAATATAAAGTATTATTATCCTGTAAATAAGACAGGTGTTGATGTAAATGCTTTAGCATTCCTTTGTATGAACAATCCTAATTTTACAAAAGGATTTACACCTTATGTACAACCACCTCAATTCAATACTTTGCTTCAACCATTTGGTATTCATACTTATAATAATATCGATGTTACTTACTATAATACTTTTAGATTAGTGTTTAAACCCTAAAGAAATGGAGATATACAAAGGAATAGCAGAACCACCAAGTACTTCAGTACTTTGGTATAAAGATGATGGTAGTAACTTGGTTTACATCTATACTAATAGTGGGTGGAGACCTGTGTCTAAGATGTATATAGATGATAATTATATTAAGACTTTAAATACTAAACCTCCTTTTGTTATAGAGACAGGAGAGGAAGTAGAAAAGAAAGTAATGGTACCAACCATTACCTATAGAGATAACTATATCAATAAGAATAGTATTCCCTCAATGGTAGAAACCTTTGAGGGTGTAGTAGTTAATACCACTATGGATATTAATCCTGTTAATACTTTACCTGATATTACTATCTTTCAAAGTGATGTCACGACTAACTTAGTTATTCCCTCACCTATTCATATAGATGATGAGACATCAAAGATATTTACTATTCAAGTAGGAAATGCTAATACTAAGGAGCAGTGTAAGTTATTCCTACATCATTTAGATGTTACAAGTAAAGTTAAGCATACTCTACTGATAGATGGTATCTTTGGTAATGATAAATCACTACAAGGTATAGACTTACTGCAAGCTCTTTATACTAATGATAAGTTTGTAAGAACAGATAATGGGGAATTATGGGATATTAAGTTATCTCATATAGTAAACCTCTCACAGGAAATAGTTGATATCTTAAAAGAGAAATATCCTGCTCTCACTACTGAAGGGTATTTAAATAATATCCTACCTCCTGTTAATAGAAAAGATTTAGTTTTTTATGGTTATAGCATTACAGAATGTGATAGTACAGGTAATCCTTACTCTCCTGTTATTAGAGATAATCAACAGAAATCGAAGGTATTAGATTATCTTCTATCAAACATTGAAGATAAGGATAGCTTTATATCTTTATTATCTTCTTTAAAAGAGTATAGCTTTAATTATCTTTTAGGAGAGTTAAAGGCTTCCTCATTATTAACAAATAGTAGAGAAGATGATGTTTTATTTAAAGAGAAGATAGACCTGATAGAAACACTCTTTAAAGATAAGTATAGAAAGCATGTTACAGATTTTAATAGTACTTTTGATACTGTCATAGCTCCTAATACCAATATAACATTAGAGTTATGCAATGATGTTTCTATGTATTGGATGTTTAGGAATAGTACATTTAATATGATTACCTTTAAAGATAAGGGAGGTAGTATTAAAGGTACTGAAGTATTCTCAAATGCTACTATGAATACTCTTACTATTGATTATAGTGAAAGTAAAAACAAAGATAACTTATCTCTACTTTATAGTATAGAGAATAGTCATATTAGGTCATTAGATATTACCTTACCAAATAACAAGGATTTCAATGTTTCTTTAACAGAGATATTATCTGTATTTCCTAAAGTAAATAACTCTGTCTCCTTGCAATTAAGATTAAAAGACAATATCTTTGTAGAGGATGAGATTAAATATCTTAAGATGTGTTTAGAAGAAAAGAATTATAATGTTAACTTAATATATTAATTATGCAAGTAGTATTTGGAAGTTTAGAACCATTAGATAAGTCAGTACTTTGGCTATCTTTAAATATATCAGGGTTGAGTGTTGCTCTCATTAGTAAATATTATGATGAGACCTTAAAAGCATGGAAAGAGATTAACCTGTCAAGTATCTTATCTCCACAGGATTTACAAGATATTAAGAATAGGTTATTAACCTTAGAGGCTCATAGTAACACTATTAATCCAACACAGCTGCAACAAATTAAAACAGATGTTACTAATGCTGTACAGCAGTATATTAATAGTAACATCAAACCTTTGATAGATGCTAACAAAGCAAGTATTGCGGATAATAAAGCTACATTAGATGCAAGAAAGCCTATGATAGAGCAATTAAAAAATGATGTAGCAACTATTAAAAATACTACCATTCCTGCTATTAATGGCAGGCTTAATGGTGTTGGTAATCAGGTTAACTTAAATCAAAATGCTATTAGTGCTCTAAATACAGATAATACTGCTAATAAAGCACAGATTAATACTAATAAGACTGACATAGGAAATCTTAAGACTGATGTTAATAATCTTAAGACAAGAGTAACTGCTGTAGAAGGTAAGGCTACTTCACTCCAACAGGGTATTAGTACTTTAACACCAAAGGTTACTACTAATGAGAATAACATTAGAAATAACACTAATGCTATTACCAGTTTAAAAGGCAGCTCTGTTAATCTCACAGCTATGGAAGATATGCTATCCTATGGTGTAAGATTTAAAACTTTAGACCATATAGAGAGGGTGGGTAATCCTACTTTATCCTACACATTGCCTGTTCATAATACTTTGAGAAACTGTATGATAGAAGGTGGTTCACCTTATGCTTCTATGAGAGGTAATCCTTATCACATGGGAGATAGTTCTTATAAGGAAGGATTTGCAGAAGGTGATGCTTGTGTAATATGGAAATCATTTTATTATAAAGTAAAAGTAGATAATACAGGAACGCTTGAAATAAGATTATCTTTATATCCTATCAGTAATGAGTATCAACTTTTCCCAATGGGATATGTAGGAGCATTCTTTAATAGTATTAATAAAAAACAAAACAAGAATCTGATATACCCTGACAAAGAAGTTAGAGTAGGTTCTTATGATTGCAAAAATTGTGAGATATATGGAAAGGTAGAAGCAACACCTACTGATAATAATTTTTCAGAAAAAGATTGTTTTATTATAAGACCTGACCCTAATCTTCATTATAAATCCGCTCACAACAATAACAGAAGTATTTCTTTGTTTGAATATATTACCCTGTTTTGGTTATTACCTTTAACAGATAAATGTAATATAACACCATATAAGTTTCCCAATGACCCTACAAAGTTACATATACAAACAGGTATAGGATATGCCTTTAAACATAATTATATTGCTAATAACTCTTTTTTATTTAGTACTCTTTCTACGTCTTTAGTAAATACTTTTATGTACACAGGGCTTATGTTGGAAAGAAAACAAATAAATCCTACCACTTGGAAAATAGACCATAACTTACTATATAGGGGTATATGTAAACCTTGGAGTGCTATACCTACAAAGATTAATCATTTAGTAATGCTTCAAGATGATAAGAGGACTTTAAGAATTTTTCCTTTCCCTGTTGCTGCTAATTTGAATTACTACAAAGATACATTAAGTAATTTATATATTGATATTCCTGTTAGGAAGGGTATTTCCTACTATAATAAGTTTAAGATTTATAATTTAGATAATAAATTACAATTCTTATTTATAGATTTTGATTCTCCTTGCACAAAGAATGAAGCTATTTGTGTAGTAGAGATGGATGACTTCTCAAACTTTACAGATAAAATAGTTAACTTCTTTATAGGAGGATATTTACCAGATTCTATTGGTCTTGCTTTTAATATGCAATTCTTAATTGATGATACTGTAATTAGAGGTGAAAGAATAGCAGGAGATTTGGATGGTTCTGCTATTACTTATAAAAATGCTGAATAACATGAGGTACTTGAATTTAAAAACATTATATGTTACTTTCTTTATAGTAACAATGATAGTATGTATAGCAGGCTATAAAGAGTATCACTATTATAAGAGTGAATATAAAAGAGCTGTTATTACTATTAAGGCTATGCAGGCAGAGCAAGATTCTCTGCCTGATAAAGCTAAGATGTATGAGCTAAAAGTAAGGGAGCTTAAGAATGCCAATGATTATATATCAAAGGAATTGTTAAGCACTATGAAGCAGCTAAAGGTTAAACCTAAATCTTTAGTAAGTTACAGTTACTTAAAGACTACTATCACTAAAGTAGATACATTACACTTAAGAGATACTATATTTAAATATAATACAAAAATAGATACTACATTAAATAATGAATGGTATAGACTTAAACTTAGTCTACATTACCCAAATGCTTTAGTAGTAAGTCCTTACTTTAAGAGTGAGAAATATATTATTACTTTTGCAAGGAAAGAGACTATTGAGCCTCCTAAAAAGTTCTTTTTATTAAGGTGGTTTCAAAAGAAGCATATTGTAGTGAATGTTGAGGTAAAAGAAAGAAATCCTTACATTAAATCCGATAGTAATAGATTTGTAACTATAGTGAAGTAACATGGATAAGACAGTAGAATTAATCATAAATAGTGCAAGGAAGGTATATAAATTCCTTGTAGGTATTTCTCTTAAGAATTTCTTTAAGGTAGTTTTATATATTGTAATCATCTTAGGGATATATACTTTATTCTCTATTTTTAATAAGGATATTAGCTTAAAGAACTATACACCTGTTATTAAGAATATTACTAAAGAAGCAGTAGTAGATGCTGCTGAAGATGTAGATTCTGTAAGGGTAAGAAATAAGATGAAAGAGGCTATCTTAAGTGATGAGGTTGAGGATAATTTAAATGATATATCTTACAATATCTTAAAGGCTTTAGATGCTGACAGATGTCTTATTTCTTTATTTCACAATGGTAAATATACTTCAGGTAACATAGACTTTAAATATATGGATGAAGGCTATGAGAAGGTATCAAAGAAAAGAAATATCAGTAAGATTACAGGGTATTACAGAGACCCTTCAAAGAGATATGTAGATATTCCTACAAGAGATTTAGGTATCTACAGATACTTAAGAGAAAACAAAGATAACTTTTGGGCAGGTAGTGCTAAAGATTTATATAAAATAGATGAGGATTATTCTTTAAGAATGAAGGAGACAGATGTAGGATATAAAGCTATGTATTTTGTACATGAAGATAATCTTCCTTTATCTATTATCTCTGTAGCATGGAAAGAGAATAATCTAAAATATAGACCTGATAGTATTACTATTTATAAGGTATTAAAGGAATGGGCTGTTGAAGCTAAGCCTTACTTATATATTTACGCATATAACAAAATCTATAAATAATTATGAATATTGAATTAAAAAGAATTGCTCTAAAGGATACTTATACTATTGGTAAACTTTATATTGATGGTGCTTATTTCTGTGATACTTTAGAAGATAAAGACAGGGGACTTGAAGATAGCATGCCTATAGAGAAAATTATGTTCTTAAAGAAACCTCATATCACTGCTATTCCTACAGGGACTTATACTGTTATTTTGAATTACAGTAACAGGTTTAAGAGAATTATGCCCTTAGTGATGAATGTAAAAGGCTTTGCAGGTATTAGAATTCATGCAGGAAATACTTCAGAAGATACAGATGGTTGTATCTTAGTAGGAGAGAATAAAGCTAAAGGAAAAGTACTTAATAGTAAAGATACTTATAGCAGGCTTTTAGAGAGAATTAAAAGTGCTGATAAGGTGTACTTGACTGTGAGCTATTAGTTTTATCATAAGTATCTATTAGTGATAATATGTAATATAAATTTTAACAATAAAATAACATTTAATTTTGTAATAAATTTAAAAGACTATGGGAGAATTTGTTTTAAATGATTCAGCTTTTACAGATGCTTCAGTATTATTTGGCAATAATACAGAAGAGAAAGTTGATGATACTACTGATAACAGTGGTAAGCAAGTAGAGGAAGAGAAGTCTGATGAAGGAGTAAAAAACACTACCGAGGTTGTAGATACTGCTGAAAATTTGTTTGGCGAGGATAGTAAACCAAAGAGCGTAGGTGGTGAAGAGAATAAGAAAGATATTGAAGAGCCGTCTTCTCAAAAAGAGGATGTTTCTCCCAATAACAATTTTGTCTCTTCCTTTGCCAAGGCTATGAGGGAAGACGGCTATCTTCAAAACTTAGATGAAGAGACTTTGAATGGTATCAAAGATGCTCAAAGTATGGCAGAAGCTATTGAGAAAGAAGTTACTGCCAGACTTACTGAAGAGCAGAAGAGAATCAAAGAAGCTCTTGATTATGGTATTCCACAGGAATCTATTCAGAATTATACTAACATCATTAATAACTTAAATAGTATTGATGAAGATAGAATTAATGCTGAAACAGATGAAGGGCAGAATATCAGAGCTAACCTCATCTATCAGGACTTTATTAATAAAGGTATTTCAGAGGAAAAGGCAAAGACTTTAACCAAGAGAAGTATTGATGCAGGTACTGATAAAGAGGATGCTAAAGATGCCCTTGAAAGTGTTAAACAGTTCTATCAGAATAAGTATGATAGTACTGTCAGTGAGGCTAAGGAGAAAGAGAAAGAAGCTCAAGCCAAAGTAAAGAAAGAGGCTGAAGAGTTTAAGAAATCTCTTTTAGAAAGTAAAGAAGTATTTAAGGGTATTCAGTTAGATGCTCCTACTAGGCAGAAAGCCTATGAAGTAATGACTAAGATTGTAGGGAAAGACACTGAGGGAAACCCTGTTACTAAAGTACAACAGTATGCTGATGAGCATCCTGTAGAGTTTAGAAAAGCTTTAGGAGTTCTCTTTACTTTAACCAATGGCTTTGAGAGCTTAGATGGAATTATAAACAAACAAGTTAAAAAGCAAGTGAAATCTCGTCTTAGTGATTTTGAAACAAAGTTAAGTACATCGCCCATGGGTGGTAGTTTGGCTTATGCTGAAGGTGATAGAGGTAATGGTCTTAATGATGTGATGAAGAACGATGGATGGTTACTTGATAATAGTAAGTATTAATTAAATTTTAAATTGAATTATGGCTGGTAAATTAGGTAAATTTCAGACACTCGGATTTACAGGTTGGACAGGATTAACCTCTGATAATCACTTGGGAGCTATGTTCCAAAGACAACCTCAAAGAGCATCTGATATTATGATTAGATTGCTTGCAGCAAATAGAGGTAATACCTTGGAGACTTTCCTCAATCAATTTCCTACTAAGGAGTTTGATGATGATACAGAGTATTTTTGGAATGTCTTAGGCTCTTCTAAGAAGAATGTACCTCTTATTGAAGCAAGAGAACAAGATGGTACTACTGTTGTAGTAGCAGGTGGTAACAATGTAGGTGTTGGCGGTTCTGACTTCTATCTTGTATTTCCTGAAGATTGGTTCCCTGATGGTACAGTGATTGGTGGTAACCTTAATGAGGCTTATCCTATCAGAGTAAAGGGTAGTGCAAGATTTGAAGGAACTAATGCTGTCTATTGCTGTGAGCTGATGGGTGGTATTACTGAAGGTATTCCTGCTGAAAGATTGCTTGCAGGTGAGAGATTCTCTATTGAATATACTCCTGTAGAGGCAGAACTTTCAAGAAAGGTTGGGGATATTCATTTCACTACTCCTGTAGCTATGAGAAATGGTTGGACTACTATCAGACTTTCTCATAAGGTAGCAGGTAATAAGATGAATAGAAAACTTGCCTTTGGTATTCCTATGGTTAAGCAGGATGCAAGTGGTAATCAGGTTAAGGATAATTCAAACATGTGGATGCACTATGTGGATTGGCAGTTTGAAACAGAATTCCAAGACCAGAAGAATACTGCTATGGCCTTTGGTAGATGTAACAGAAATGCCAATGGTGAATATCTTAACTTTGGTAAGTCAGGTAATGTAATTAGAATGGGTGCAGGTATCTTTGAGCAATCAGAGGTAGCTAATGCTATGTATTACAATGACACTACTACTGTTATGAAGTTGATTATCAATGCCTTGTCAGAACTCTCTGAAGGTAAGCTCAACTTTGCTAACAGAAAGTTTGTCATTAATACTGGTGAGAGAGGTGCCCTTATCTTCAACAGAGAAGCTAAGAAAGAGACTTCAGGATGGATGCCTATCTTCACTCATAGTGATGGTAATCCTGCTGCTGTTTCTAAGGTAGCATCTAACTTTGCTCCTACCAATGCTGTCAGAATTACTGACTATCAGGTTACTGAATGGCAGGCTCCTAATGGTGTTTATGTGAAGCTCAATGTAGACCCATTCTATGATGATAAGGTAAGAAATAAAATCTTACATCCTGAAGGTGGTGTTGCCTTTAGTTATAGATTTGATATTTGGTATATTGGTGCAGACGAGGAAGCTCCTAATATTCAAAAGACAGCTATCAATGGTGACTATGAGGTAAGAGGTTATGAATCAGGATTTAGAAATCCTTTCACAGGTGAAAGAAACATCAATAACATGAGCTATTCAGAAGATTCTGCAACTGTTCATAAGATGGCTACTTTCGGTACTATTGTTTATGACCCCACGAAGACCATGGCTATTATACCCAGTATTTTAGCTTCCTAAATATATCAACATTGAGGGTATTTAATTATACCCTCAATGTAATTTTTATTTTAAATTACATAATCAATTATAGGGAGAATAATAAATGGAAGAGACTAAGAAGAAAGGCAGAAAGCCTAAAGAGATTGAAGATACTGTAGTACAAGAAGATATGCAAGCATACACAGAGCAGGAAGAATTAAAGGAAAACCCTTTGAGAAATGAAAGAGTTATTGTAAAGCATGTTCCTAAAGAATCTGCTTTAATCCATAATCCTAAACATATTAACTATGGTGGTATGTCTGAAGAGGCTTCACGATGGTTTACTGTTCCTATGCTTAGGTCAGGGCAATTAGTAGATGTACTTACTAAGGATGAGAAAGCATTCTTAGAGAAGGCTATGGGGCTTGAAGATAACGCTCTCTCTGTATATAGAAAGAAAGATAACTTTTGGAAGAACTTCTTTGTAAGACTACAGAAGCAAGATAACTATTTAGATTTAAGTGTTCCTGAAGATTATATCAAATATAAGGTACTGTTGGCTAATAAAGACTTTATTGCTCCTTCTTTAGATATGCTTCAGAATAGACCTAAAGCTACTTATGAGTTTGTTATCTTACATGAGACAGAAGAGGCAAAAGCTAACAAGAAGAGAGTGAATGCCACTGTTGCTGCTTATAAGGAGTTTGGTAAGATTGAAGATGATAAACATAAGATGAGATTTATCTTAGAAATGGCAGAAGGTAAACCTTATGCTGTCAACACCTCTTCAGATGTTTTGTCTGACAAGATTGATAAACTTATTAAGGCAGACGCTAAACTCTTCTTAAGAATTGTAGAAGACCCCATGTTCTACTCTAAGCTGCTTATTAAGAGAGGTGCAGAAGTAGGAGCTATCATTGTAAGAAATGGTTTATTCTTTAACGTTGAAGGTAAACCTTTATGTGATAAGGGTGATGCTATTCTTTCAGTAGCTGCTGCTTATATCAATAAGCCTGTCAATCAAACATTGAAGATGTTTATTGAGGCTAAGATTAATGAATTTGATAAACAATAATATATGACTAAAGAGGAATTTTATCAGGAGTTTAATGTTCTATATAACAATATCAATAGTAATGTTGTTACAGGGCTATCTTCTTATGAAATATCAGTATTCCTTACTAAAGCCCAAGAGCAGTTAGTTAAGGAATACTTCAATCCTCTTGGTAATAAATATAAACAAGGCTATGATGACAGCGCTAAAAGGCAGATAGATTTTGTCAACCTTACTGTTTATACAGAAGTGTCTACATCAACCCCCACCCAAACTATAGATAGTAGAGCTGTTGCTTTTGCCTTACCTACTGATTTACTTTTCATTATCAATGAGAAGTTAAAGATAGTATATACTTATAAAGAAGATAATACTAATAAGACACTGACAAAAGAAGCTGTTATCTTACCTATCACTAATAGTGATTATAACAGATTAATGTCTAAGCCTTTTGGTGAGCCATTAAGAAAGCAAGCATGGAGATTACTACAAAGTGGTAGTATGAATACCTCTTATGTTATTCCCAATATTTTTGATAGGTTAAAGGACACCCCCTTTAATACTACCTATAGAGCAGCTTTAAAGTCTAATGTTTCTTATTTAACAGGTCCTGTTTATACTTATAAGTTAAGATATCTTAGGAAGCCAAGACCTATTATTGTAGAGCCTTTAGTAGGAGAATATCAAGGTTTGACTATTGATGGTAAGGTAGGTAATGAGCCTATTTACAATGGTGCTTCCCCTTGTGAGTTAAATGAGGAAATACATAGAGAGATAGTACAAAGAGCTGTTGAGATAGCTAAAGGTTCTTATCCTGCTGATAATACACAGATTATAACACAATTAGGAGAAAGGAGTGAATAATGAATTACTTAGAGTTTAGCACAGCTTTTGATACTTTAGTAAACAGTTATGATAAGACTGCTTTATCCTCTTCTATTCAGGATTTAAAGTTCTCTGAATATGATAAATCTGTGTTCCTTACAGAAGCTCAAAATGACTTAGTAAGAGATTACTATAGTGGTGAAAATATTCATAGAGAACCTTTTGAAGGTAATGAGTATTTAAGGGAATCCTTAATTGCCTTAATTAAACAAAGTAAAGGTACAAAGGCAGAAGCTGCTATACAGGCTAATGCTTTTAAGAAAGGTGTTATCTTTAAGAGACCTGATGACTGTTGGTATATTATAGCTGAACAAGCTGTATTAGGAGATATGGAAGATAAATGTCTTAGTGGGAAAGTAATGGATGTTACACCTGTAAGACATGATGATATAAATATAGTAATTAAAAACCCTTTTAAGGGTGCAAGTAAAACGAGAGTATTGAGGCTTGATTTAGGAGATTCTTTTTCAGAGTTAATTTCTACCTACCCAATTTCAGAGTATATCATTAGATATATCATGAAACCTACACCTATCATATTAACTCCTTTAGAAGATTTGACTATTGAAGGCTACTCTAATATAATGGACTGCAAATTGCATACTTCTGTCCATGATACTATCTTAAAGATGGCTGTCAGTGCAGCTATTAAGAGTAGAATGATAGGAGTAGTTGCAAATGCTTCCTAATGTTTAATTTATAAATTATACAAGTATGTTTTCAATTCATCAAGTTAGAAACTTTTATGTAGCTAATGCTGTAGGTGCAGATAATGCTGCTCCTGCAACTTTAGGAGAGCTTACGGTATGTGGTGTTGCAGGTAAGTCTCTTTACTTTAAACAGAAAGGGCATGGTGGTGTAGTAGCAAGTGATAAGATTAATCCTGCTAATATCCTCTATGCTAAGAAGACTGTAGCTGCTAATCTGAATACTAAGCTGAATTCTGTTAATGCTAAGATTGTAACAGTAGCTGTTGGTCAGACTTATATTATCAAAGTACACCTTCAGAATTATATTGGTGGTGGTGCAGGTGATACTGCTGTAAGACTTGGGGCTTATACTGCTGTTACAGGTGATACTGCTGCTATTATTGCAGATAAGTTAGGTAAGTCTCTGGAGCTTAACACTAAGAGAGAGAACCTTATCAAGGTAACTGTTACTACAGATACTATTAATATTGCAGAGGTTGAACAACCTTGGCAAAGAGGTAAATTCCCTGTAGCTGTTATGCCTGTTATGGTAAGTGTTGATCCTATCCTTTCTAATGGTGTAGAGACTACTGCATGGGCAACTATTACTAAGGGCGCTTCAACAGTGGCATCAGATGCCTCTAAGAAGATTGCAGACCTTGAATATTTCTGCATGGGTACAAGAGGTGATGAGTATAGAGGTATGGGTTATCCTAATAACTTTGATACTCAATACTTGACAGACCTTACTGCTACCTATGATGTAATTACCATTCATTATTTTGATGAAGGTGAGTGCATGGATTCAGGTAAATCTGAAAAGGATATTCAAGTAGCTGTTCCTACTGCTAAGACTACTGCGTTTATTGCAAGTATTAATACTATGACAGGTGCTGCTGCTGGTAGTCCTGCTCATTTGGACTAATATTAGTACTAATATTAGTACTATGTTTTAGTTTCATATAAGGAGGGTTTCATAGCCCTCCTTTATTGTTTAAACATTAAATATCAAACAATTATGATGGTAGATTTCCTTGAATGTAGAATGACTTGGGGAGGTGAGAGAGCTATCATTGATGTAAAAGTCAAAGATAAACCTTATCTTTCAAACATCACTATCAAAGATTTTAAGATAGATAATCAGGACACCTTTATAGAGACAGGACCTTCAGCTTCTGCTGTCAAGGTTGCAGACTTTGATGCTTTTACTTTAAAGACCGCAAGTGTTTCTTTTAACCTGAAAGACTATAAAGAGAAGTTACATAAAGATGATTTACTCTTTGTATGGGTAACTCTTAAAGGTACACCTTCCCCCAACACTCCTTGTGGGGAGGATGTAATGACAGCTTTATGTGTACTTTATGATGAAGAGATACCTTTCAAGTTAGGTATGGGTTATATCAAAGATTTATCTTTAGATTGTGAAGTACCCATAGGTTATGAGAATTGGTTATTACTTTATAATGCTTTTAAGTTAGCTTTAGATACAGGGAATTATATGCTTGCTATAGAGCTATGGAAAAAACTAAAAGGTATAGTTCCTGAAAGTAGTAAGATTAAAGGATGTGGTTGTCATGGATAATATTAAATTATTAATTACACAAGGTTTGTCTTCTTATTATCAGACCTTGAAATACTATGGGTATAAAAGAAGAGTGGGTTATATTAACCTACTTAGATTACTACTTACCTATAGATTCTATGAAGATTATGAGGCTTTCCTCTCTCCTGAAGAAGAGAGTATTTTTAGAAGAGTATTTGCTTGTATGACTTCACAGGATTGTATGTTGAATAACCCTGTAAAGCATAATCCTTCCTATACTTATAAGTATAATGTATATCCTGTAGGAGAGAATAAAAGAGAGTTTAGGAGTTATCTTCATACATAAGCTCTATTAAATCTATCATAACCTTTGCTTATATATTTGTTTTGAGTATATTTGCAAAGGTTATTTATTTAATATTACTATAATGAAATACAAAGAATTATTATATATGATTAACGATGAACTAAAGAATATAAGCGATGATGCTTATTTTACTTTAGACCATATCAGATTTCTATGTAATAAATATAGGGCTAAGATATTAAAGATGGAATATGACACTAAAGCTCCTAAGCCTATATCAGAAGCTAATTATCAGACCATCTGTCTTACTTTAGAACCTGTAAATAATAATGTACCTTGTGAGGGTAAAACTCTCCTTAGAAGTAAGGAAGAAATACCTAATATTATAAAAGGTTTTGGAGAGCCTATGATATATCCTATAGATTTCTATAATGATGATAGGATAGCTTATGTAAGTAGGAATAGAATGAAGTATGTAGGTTATAATAAATGGTTGAAGAATATCATTTATTGTAGCTTACATCCTGATGGGCATTTGTATTTTACATCAGGGAACCCACAGTTCTCAATGCTTGAAACAGCAAGTATAACTGCTATCTTTGAAGATGCTGATAAAGCATCAGATTTAGCTAACAGATGTAATGGAGAGGATTGTGATATTTTAGAGAGAGAATATCCTTTGGAGGATAATCAGGTAAATAACCTCATTCAATTGGTTGTAAGAGAACTCACAGCTGCTATTTATAAGCCTGAAGATAGTGAGAATAATGCTTCAGATGATATGTCAGATATGATGACTTTCATTAGAAGGAATATGAAGAATAACCTGCAACAGCAAATAGAAGGATAATATGGAAGAGATAGATAAAGAGGCTTTACGTCAGTTTAGGTCTGCAAGAAAAGGGTGTAGGCCAAAAAATAAAGCCCATAACTGTTATAGGTATAAAGACTATCATAGGCATTATAAGACTATGATTCCTAAGGATAAACCTGAATATAATATGAATAGAGAGAAATTCAGGGTTATCATGAATAGGATGTTAATGCTGCAAAGAGAGTATATCCTACAAGGTGGTGTACTTAAGTTACCTTATGGAATAGGGAATATAAGAATCATTAAAGTAGACCTTACTCCTGAAATAAAGAATGGTAGACTGATTAATAGAAAGATAATTAATTGGGGAGCCACTACTGAACTTTGGTTTAAAGATGAGGAAGCAAGGAAAAATAAAGTATTTATGTATTTTGATAACAATGATACACATACCATCTATTTATGTAAAGCTTATCGTTCTAATCTAAAGTTTAAACTCTTTGCAATGTTTCATGCTGCTACTTCTTTTAAATATGCTTTAAGTGCAGCTATTAAAGATGGAATGGAATATCCTTTAAATAAACATAGTTATGATAGACAAGCTCGAATATACTAATATAAGAGAGGTAATAAGTAGGGTGCTTAGACACCCAATGCTTCAAGATTTTAATTTAGAGGCAGCTATACAATATGCTGTAGACTTTATTAGAATCATGGGTTTACCTGTTATCTATGAAGATAGAAATGATACTATTGAGATTAAAGATTACAGGGGTAAGCTACCTTGTAAGGTTATACAGGTTATTCAGGTAAGAGAGTATTGTAGTAAGAGGTTTTTAAGAGCAATGACAGATACTTTCAATGAGAAGCAAAATCATATAGAAAGTGAGTTATCTTTTAAGATACAAGGTGATATTATATATACTTCCTTTAAAGAAGGTAAGATTGAGATAGCTTATAAGACTATGAAGACTGATGAAGAAGGATTACCTTTAATTCCTGATGACACTGTCTTTATGAGAGCTTTAGAGTTGTACATTAGACTACAATGTTTTACTACACTCTTTGAATGTGGTAAATTAGCTTCTGCGGCTATCTTACAGAATATACAACAACAGTATTACTTTGCTGCTGGTCAAGTAAGTAATAGATATAAGATTCCTTCTCTAAGTGAAATGCAAAGTATCACAAGTATGTTACATAGGTTATTACCTAATAACACAGAGTTCAGTAGAGGGTTTAAGACTTTAGGAGATACAGAATATATTAAAAGACATCAAGGATGAATAAGAAAGACTTACATGTTATCTTAGGCTTAGATAGAGATAGTGCTGAATCTAAGATTAAAACAGATTCAGCTGTAGATGCTTTAAATATAAGAATTACTACAAGAGGTGATAGTAATAATGGGTATGTTATTCATAATGAGAAAGGTACCCTTAAGTTAATCCCAAGTTGGGAAGATATTAACTTTAGAAATACCTGTACAGAAGAAGAGTTTGAATACCTTAACAAGACAACTATTCCTTTTGTAATAGTAGGCCATATAGTGTTAAATAACCAACTTGTACTCTTTTTAGATTGTAGTCAAAATATTATTCAGACTACTTATAATAGTATGATTATGCGTTACACTTTCTCAAAAGATACTGATGTTCTTACCATAAAAAGAATGGTTCTCTATAGAGGTAATTTGGGTTTTGATTACAAGCATCCTATAGAGGCTATAGGAGTATATGAGAAAGATAACTTACAAAAAGTCTATTGGGTAGATGGTATCCATCAGACAAGGATGCTGAATATTGCTGTAGATAAAGAGTATAACAGTGCTACCACTCATATAGATTTTGCTCCTGAAGTTATCCTTAAGCATACTATGGAAGTTATTAAAAATAACACAGGAGGTTCTTTTTCAGCAGGTACTGTGCAATATGCTTTTTCTTATTTTAATAAGTTCCATCAGGAATCAAAGATAGTAGAGCAATCTCCTTTGTATTATCTATCTCCTAAGAATAGAGGACTAAAAGCTGATACTATCAGCAACTGTTCTTTTCACATTAACTTAAAAGGATTAGATACTACCTTTGATTATGTAAGACTGTATGCTATAGTTAGGAGTTCAGAAAATGCTACTACACAATGTAGAGTAGTAGGAGATTATAGTATTCCTAAAGTAAGCACACCTTATCAGTTAGGAGTTAAGCACCTACTTCCTAAAGACCCTCATAACACTAATAAGAGAAAGACTATATTAGATACTAACCTTGATAATATCAAGATGTTAGACCTTCTTACAGGTAATGTAGACGACTTTAATCATTATAATCCACAAGAATTATCTACATCTATCTTAGGAGGCTCCTATCTTGAAACAGATTTCTATTTTAATAGAACTGATTTAGGCGATAGATATGTGTTATATGATGCTTCTTCTAATACTATTTATTATCCTGATAGTCAAGGATTAAATCTTACAGTATATGCTCCTTCAGGAAGTACTGTAAAGAAAGCTACTTATGTACAAGCAGAATATAGTGCTTCTTATATTAAGACTACCACTAAAGGTGGTATTACTATTATAGACACAGGTACTTATGGGTATACTATAGATGCTACTGCTCTTCTTTTTATAGGAGGGGAGAACTTTATAGCTAAACATATAGCTCAAAAAGACAATACTTTATTCTTAGGAAACATTAAACAAGTTAAAAAGTTAATAGGAACTATACCTGTTAAAAAGGTACCTTTACAAGACTATACTACCTCACAGCTTAATACTAATCAGAATAAAGTATTACCTGCCACTATAGGTTATGAAGGGGTAGTTGATAAGGTTTCCTATAATCCGTCAGATAGATTGTTTGGTAATTATGACATAGATAATAACAGAAGTAGTTATGCTGTAAAGAGATTTAAGTTTGGAGAGAATTATAGATTAGGTTATATAGCTCAATATAAAGATGGCTCTTGGTCTGATGTTCTTTATTTAGGAGATTATGACCAAACGCAAGTCCCTGTATTACATGCTGAAAATACAGCAGATGATTCTGTCACTTATAGTACAGGTACATGGAAATATAAGTTAGACAGTAATACTGTAGCAGCCCTTAAAGCCGAAGGGTTTAGAAGGGTAGCACCTGTAGTAGTATATCCTTTGATGTCTGATAGAAAAGTTATCTGTCAAGGGTTATTATCTCCTACAGTGTATAATGTAAAGGATAGGATGACTAACTCTCCTTATGCACAGGCTTCATGGTATTTCAGATTTACCAATGAGAACTATATCAATGCCAATAATGGTTACCATAGTGTGAATAGTGTGGAGAGACATAATATGTCTTTGACAGCTCCTGTAGGTTTATTTGGTGGAAATGATGAAGTACAGAATAACTTTGAACCTTATCTTATCTTTCCTTATATAGAGTATAAAGATAATGGTACTGTAAAGAAGTTGGAGAATAGTAAGTTTGCAGAGTACTTTAAAGAGTACTTTTATATGGACTGTAATATCCTTACCTTCAATTCCCCTGAAATAGAAGTAGGAGAAGAGTTAAAAGAATCAGACTTTGAGAACTGTTCTTTGAGAATTATAGGAGCTACCAATATCAGTAATCCATTACCTATCAGGATGACAGGAAATAATGCTGATAAGATGTTACAAAAGGAGTTGAATTACTCCACCAATATCTATTGTACTACTAAGAGTGTAGGTCTTAGTAATGATGCACAGTTTTTAAAGGATGTAGACTTTACAAGATATGCAGGTGGTTATTATGTTGATAGCCAAGTAGATGTATATGATTCTGAAAACCTTACTCCTTTTAAAGGACAGAGTATTTTATATGGTTGGAAAGTATACCCTTGGCATAGAAATGGCTCTTTGAATAATCAGGATAGTTTAACTTCAGGGCAGCTTAAGAATGCTTGGAGAAGGACTGCTGAATTACAATATAAGAAGTGGGCTAATATTTATTATGGATGTACAGAGTATTTTGATGAAATACAAAGGATTGATGATAACTATAATCAATATTCATCTGTAGAACCTGCGGCTACTATTAACACTAAGAGTGCTATGAATGTAGCTATTGAGACCCCACAGCTGTTTAACTCTGACCAAACAGAGCTTATCAAGATAAATACATCAGGAGGTATGAATAAGGCTTTACTTTATTATGGAAATATAGATAAAGTACTAACATACAATAATATAGATTTATCATCTTATGAGTTTGTTACTAAGTCTTATAAGACATTGTCAACAGAAAAGAGAGATTTAACCTGCCATGGTGCTAATAAGACACAGGGTTATCCTATTAAGTTTGAATGGTTTAAAGTTTCTGATAGTAATGCTCCTACAATAGACCCCTTTGATACAGCTTTATCAGCAGCAGATTATTGGATATTAAATAACCATCAATATACTTTTAATGAGATACTTAATCATGGTATCTTTATAGATAGTAACTCTATGACTTGGTGGGAGAATAATAAACTCCAATTAAAGAATGGTAATAACCATTCCTTTGGAGAGTTTACAAGGACAGAAATCTTTAATGCTGATGCAGGGGTATGGTCAAGAGACCCTATCTCCATGAAATATAAGAGTACTCCACACCTTGTACTTAAATTTAAAGATAATGGTAAATATAGCTTTTATCTTAGAACAGCTACTGAAGATATTGTATGGGAAGATAAACATAGTAACTTTTGGGAAGATGAGAACACTAAGAAGACTTATGTAGGTGTAGGGAATGATATTAAATATGCAGGACTATACATTGGAGAACTCTATAGAGTATTTACCAAAGAAGAGTTAGATGCAAGATTTGGTGGAAATAGCAAGGAAGCTATTTCCAATAATATATGGCATAGATGTGGAGAAGCTGTAGACTTAGATGAGACTAATGTAGAGATTGTATTTAAAGAAGGTGATACCTATTTAGAGAGGTATGACTGTTTAAAGACTAAACCTTTCACCAATGAAGACCCTAATTCTATTATTGAGATATTATCAACAGAAGTAGAATCAAGAGTACACTTAGATGAAAGAGTAGACAGGAATAGATTCTTAAAAGATAATACTTTTATCAATGCACAGAACTTTAATCAGTTTAATCTCTTAGGATATAACCAGAGTAATAACTATTTCACATACGCTTATTTAGATACAGATAAGTATAGTACTCCTTATTTCCCTAACATGATTACATGGTCTTTAGAGAAAGTATTAGGAGAAGAGATAGATAAATGGTGTTCTATTGATTTGACCAATACTATAGACTTAGAAGGAAATAAAGGAGAAAATACAGCTATTAGAACTTTTAATAGTGAATTATATGCTTTTCAAGATAATGGTATAGTACAGCTATTATTTAATTCAAGAGTACAGATTCCTACTTCTGATGGACAGCCTATTGAGATTACCAATGGTCTTAAGATGCAAGGTTTAAGATATATCTCAAATACAATAGGATGTATTAATAAATACAGTATTTGTTCTACTACTAAAGGTCTGTACTTCTTAGATAGTAACAGTAAATACTTATATAGATTAGGTAATGGTATAGAGAATTTATCTGTAGCTAAAGGAATGTCTTCTTATTTCAAAGATATGAATAATTTCTCTCTATCTAATTATAATACATTTAATTATATCTTTGAAAATACCTATGATGTGGCTCTATACTATGATGAGGTATATAGTGATATTTATATTGTAGGAAATAAGGAAGCACTGTGTTACTCCGAAATCTTAGAGAGGTTTACTTCAAGATTCTCCTATGGTACCACATCTTTCTTTGGGAATATTTTAGACAGTACTTTTGCTATTTATGATACTGATATATATGAATGCTTTAGAGGTGAATATAATACTATCTATGATGTTGTCAGACCTTTCAGTATCTCGTTTATTTCAAATGATAACTCTATTTATAACAAGATATTTAATACTTTAGATATCAGAAGTTATTATGCAGACAATATGGATGATAGGAATAAAGAGACTGTAGAGAATTATGATAAGAAAACCTTTGATAATGTAGAGATAACTACTGAAAGACAACACTCTTCAGCAGTACTTAGATGGGTAAGGAATCATCCTTCAAACCTTCAAAAGAAGTTTAACGTGTGGAATGTTATATTACCCAGAGATAGCAGACAAAATAATGGTAAATTACTCAACTATCATTTAAATAGAATGAATGGAACATGGGCAAAGATAACCCTTTCTTCCTCTCAAACGAATAACATGAATATGGGTAAGTTTACTTTGCATGATATAGGAGTAAATTATAATATCTAACATGAATATAAAAGACTATCCCAATAAGAATTTTACTTATTGGGATATTTCTTTTTCTTGTAAAAGATTGGTATAGCTATTTATTATAGCTATTTTTGTAACCATAAAGTAGTAGAAATAATATGAACACTAATAATATTAATAATAACTCTTTACAACAATTTCAGAATTACTCTAATAGCCTTATAGGTAACATGGGTACAGGAAGCTTGTCAGGAGGTACTAACAGCTTTGTTGGTAATTCAGGATTACAGATGTTTAATGGTACTGCTAATACAGGCTATGATAGTACTTTTAACTTTGGTAATATGTTTAGAAATGCAGGGTTGAATAGTACTACTAATGGGAATAATAATCCATTAGGTTCTTTAGGTTCTATGTTCTCTGGTAACTCTAATGGCGGTGGAGATATTATGGGAATGGCTTTAGCTGCTGATACTATGGGAGGAAACATAGCTAAATTAGTAGCTAATGGAAAAGAATCAAAAGTAGGTAATATTATTAGTGCTATACCGGGGCTTTCAACTATAGGTGGTGTTGTTAATACTCTTTTTGGCAGTAAACTGAACAATGATTTTATCAATGCTACAGAGGCCAGAGCTAAGGCACTTAGGAACTTTACTTCAAATGCTACTACTAATGATAGTTTATTAGCAGATTTTGCCAATAATGCTATTATGACAAATGTTAGTAAATCAGAAGTAGGTAAGGATGGTTGGTTCTCTCATAAAGCAAGAAGAAAGACCAATGCTTTAAATACAATGATTGAGGGTGCTAACAGTGATTATTTCAATTCTATCCTCCATACAGCAGATAATGTAGATAGCTTGAATGATGTAAGGGTTATGACCAACTACATGGCTAATGGTGGTAGTTTAAATCATGTATTAGCTTCAGGAGGTGATGTATGGAAAGCTGGGGTAAACATAGCTAAGGATATTATTAAAAGAAATGAAGGGTGGAGAAGTGCTACTTATAAAGACCATTTAGGAAATTCAACTATTGGTTATGGTTTTACTAATGCAGGGTTTAGAGAAAGATATAAGGATGGTATAACTAATAGTTATCCTCATGGAATGTCTAAACAGCAAGCAGAACAAGAGTTAGATTGGTATTTAAATAGAGCAGCTTCTACTTTAAGGAATGTATATGGGGATACTCCTTTAAATGCTAATCAGGTAGCCTCTATCTTAGATACATATTATCAAAGTCCTATAGCTGTAAGTAGAGGTTCAAGATTTCATAAAGCTGTAATGGCTGGAGATAAAAATGCTGTTAACTATTTAGGGGTTAAAGGATATGATAAAAGAAATAACATTAGGAAAAGTGTATATGCAGGTGGTAACTATAACTTACCTAAAGTAAACACACAGCAAGTAGCTGTTCCTGATGCTTTAAGAGTAGCTAAACCCACTATGAATATTCCTGTAGAGAATGAGGAATTTAAGTCTCTACCTATCCCCGATTTTACTATTAAGAGAAGTAACATTGATTTTAATGTTATACCCTCACAGAAGTCTATTATACCTACATTTAACAAGAGTAGTGTAGATATCAACACTCTTAGCAATTATATTCAAAGACCACAATCCCCTATTATCTCTACTATTCCTTCTGTAGAATCTATCATAGAGAGTTATAATATGGGAGATTTAAATTCTTATGCTGATGGTGGTAGTCTTACTACCGCAGGTATAGGACAGATGGGTAATATGATGGGTAATATAAATGGTTGGTTAGGCCAAGCAGGAGCACTTGCCACCACTATAGGAACATGGGGAAAGGAAAATCCTATGTTAGGTAGAAACAGTGGTGGAGGTTCTTATGGTATGGCAGGGCAATTAGGAATGGGTACTTATGATATTATGAATGCTATCAGAGGCTTTACTAAACATAATAGACCTTCTTTAGAAGAGAAGATAGGATTATATGGTAATGGTGGGAATTTACATTCCCTATTTGCAGGTGGTGGTAATATGATGAATTATGCTAATATTGCTAATTCAGCTTTAAAGTTAGCAAGTAACTTTAAGAACCAATCAACTCTTCAAAGCACTACAGCTATAGAGAATAAGATAGATAACTTCTCTCATTCTATTGATGAAGCTGTGGGGAATGTAAATACTACTTCAGATGTTCTTAATCTCTTTAATAATAAGACCAATATCAATGGTAATCTTAATTATAGAGATATAAGAGATAAATCTTATTTTGATGATTTCTTATCATCAGTACCTGCTTCCTTTGAAGGCTTTAATGCTGGCTCTTCCTTTGGTCCTTGGGGTGCTGCTATAGGTGGTATAGTAGGTGGTGTTTCCTCTGTAGTAGGTTCTCTTATAGGTATAGGAAAAGCTAAGAGAAAAGCAAGAGAATTAAATGATAAGATAAATGCAGCTAATGAAAGAGTAAATCATAACTTACTATATGCTGCTGATAAGGTAGATGATTTAAATGATTATAGAGCTTTACAAAATTATAATGCAATGGGTGGTAAATTAAGATTTGATACATATAACCCCTCTTTGACAAGTGTATATGCAAGAGGTGGAAAGTTAAGTGAGAATGGGAGCTTGACAGCTATTAATGAAGGTGGTAGACATGAGGCTAATCCTCATGGTGGTGTACCTGTAGGTACAGACAATGAAGGTAACCCTAACTTAGTAGAACAAGGAGAAACTATCTGGAAAGGAGATTATGTCTTCTCTGACAGATTAACTATCCCTGATGAGTTGGCAGAGAAATATAAATTGCCTAAAGGTATTACTTATGCTGAAGCCTCAAAGAAACTATCAAAGGAAGCCAAAGAAAGGCCTAATGATAGTATCTCTCAAAAGACTATGCACAGTAACTTAGCAGAGTTTGAAGATACACAGGAAGCACAGAAAGCTGCTATAGAACAAAAGGAATATGAGAAAGAACAAGATAAAGCTATTAAAGACCAAGAGAAATTACAACAGCTTTATAATGCTTTTAATAGTGAAGCAGAGGAAGATAATACCTATGCTTTTGGTGGTAATCTTTATCCTGATGGTGGTGATATAACCAATGAAAGCATAGGAGACATATCCCCTATAGAAATGGGAAAGAGGATTGAACTTTATAAGTATTATAATGATATTATGAAAGATTCCTCTCCTATTGGTTGGGGATTTAAATATGATAAGACAGGACATGCTTATGATTATACAGATGATTATAAGAATTTAGTCAATTCCCTAACAGCTGATTATATCAGAAAATGGACTAAACAGCATCCTAATGACCCTTCTTTCCTTAGTTATCTGAAGAGAGGAAATACCTTAGATACTCTTACGGATGAACAATGGAGACAAGGTGCTTTAGATGGGAAGTATGGTTTTATGCACCATGTAGCTAATGAGATATTAAAGGAAAAGAACTTTAATAAGAACTTAGACATTCTGTCAGGTAGTAAACCTAAAGAAGATAAAGGTTATTTAAATCCTTTGGTTAATAAGTTACCTAATAATGTTGGTAATAACATCCCTACAAAGAGTACTCCTAAAGCTAAGTATCTCTCTACATGGATGAGATATGCTCCTATGATGGGTAGCTTTGCGATGGCTTTGGATAATATATTAAGTAAACCTGATTATGGGAATGCTAATGCTATTATTGATGCAGCTTATAATGCAGGGAAACCTGTCAGCATTCCTGTTAGTGTGATAGGTGACTATAGACAGAAGAAACCTTTTGATGAGAGATATCTCACTAATCAGATAATGCAGAATAATGCTGCTGCTAATAGAATAACACAAGACATCACCAATGGTAACAGAGCTATGGGATTAGCAGCTATCATGGCTAATAACTATAATAATGAGAGAAGTTTAGCAGAAGCTGCAAGACAATCTTATTTAGCTAATAGAGCAGATGATGCACAGGTATCAGAATTTAATAGAGGTACTAATATGTTTAATGCGCAGTCAGATAATCAAAGGAATCTTACAGAAGCACAGCTTAATGCTAATCAGAAATCCTTTATGATGAATGGTTTAGCAAGAGGTTATGCTATGAGACAAGCATTAGATGACCAAAGAAAAGCTGCTATCAGTGCTAATATCACCAATGCTTTACAGGGTTTGGGAGATATGGGATGGGAGAATATGCAGAGAAACTGGCTTACTTCCTTAGCTGAAAGAGGTGTTCTTGCAGGAGATATGGAACATAATATGTGGAAAGATGGTGCAGGAATTACAAAGCCTCTTAATATTCCAAGCACTGCTTCAACACCTTTAAATGGTAGTAAGAAGAGTTTAGGTGGTAGCCTTAAAAAGAAAAGAAGATTTTAAAGTATAACAATAAAATACTGTTATTATGGGAATATTTACAGGTGTAGTCAGCAATGCAAGGTTTAGACCTTTCTCTTATCAGGAAATGTTAGCCCCTTTAGCTGCTTATACGCAAGAATATAATAATATACAAGAAGGACTTTCAACCTTATCTCAAACAGCTAATAGCTTTGATGAGTATCTTAAAGGCACTAAAGCAGGAGAGATAGTAAAAGCATATAATGATAATCTACAGAATATAGCAGGTACTATGTCTACTGAAGGATTAGGTCTTGTCAATAGAAATACTCTTTATAAGATGAAGAGAGATTATATGACAGATATTCTACCTATTAATAAGGCTGCCCAAAACTTAGATGCTATGACCAAGATAATACAGCAAGGTAGAATAAAAGACCCTTCTTTTATGGTGGCCCACATGCCTACTGTTGATGAGTTATTACAAGACCCATCAGCTACTCCTTTAACAGCAAGTGGTGATGCTATGTACACTCATGCTGCTAAATCTTCACAGGCAGCTTCTGCAAGGAAATATCTTAACTCTACAGAAGTAGGTAAAGGTATTATGAGATACTATATAGACAATGTAGTAAAGCAAGGTTATTCCCCTGAAGCATTAGCTAAGTTTAAAAAGATGACTGACAGTATTCCAGAGTTTAGGGATGCTATGCAGAATATCAGGGATATGTATAGAATTAATGAGTTTGGAAGTAGCGACCAAGCAAGAGCTGATGCTTATATTATGAAAGGTATTATGGATGGTGCTGCTTATCAAGAGCAACATAAATATATGCAGAATCCTGAAGCAGCAGCAGAACTTGATTGGAAATACTATCAGAAGAAAGCTGCTTTACAGAACTACTATGATATGCAGAAAATGAAAGCAGCTGCTGAAGCTAAACAAAAGGAAGCCTTAGATTCTATTGGTATTACTTCAGAGAGTATGTTAGATGCTTCAGGAGACTTGGCTAAATATAAACAGTTGATAGCAGGATTAGCAGGTAAAGATGGTAAAGGTCTCAATGCTGATTATATAGGTAAGGATGGTTTAAATACTAATCTTATAGCTATTTATGAGAAATATAGTAGGCTTAAGGCCAATGATGATGCTGCTAATGCAGGGCATACTAATTCAGCAGGTGTATATGTAGATAATGGTAGAAAATCACAACATACAGCTAATGACTATTTGAAGTCTATCGGTGTTAAAAAGGTTATCTCAAAAGACCAATATGAGTTAATGAAGAATGAACTTAAATATAGTAACACAGGTAAACTAAGTTATTATAAATCAGGGTCAGGCTTTATATGGGATATGAATAAGAGATTAGATAGCTTAGGAAAGGAAAGAGCTGTTTATAATATTAATGGTGATGATGCTACTAAACATATAGCAGAAACCATTAAAGGTAATGTCATGTATGCTTATAACAATGATGCTTTAAAAGGCAGAATTGAAAGATTAGATATACATGGTAAAGGCACAGGTAAAGGTGAAGATATAGACGATTTTAAGAAAGATGCTTCTAAGATTTTAAGTATTGGTGTTTCTCCACAGAATGATAAACTTATTGTAAAGACAGAAAATCACATCTATGCTGTGAATCCACAATTAGTTAACACAGAGACTGCAAGGGCTTTAAAGAATAGAGAAGTATATCAAAAGCAATTAGAGCAGGCTTATAAACAGATGTATCATCAAGAACCTAAAGGACAGGCTTTAGAGATTATACAGAAAGAAGCTAATGAACAGGCTTTAAGAGAGATACATCAGATTAACAATGTGAATGTTAGTCAGGTTAAACCTCAATCAAATAGTAAATTAGAATAAACTATGGCAGATATAACAGCAACAGGTCCTGTAGGACTTAAAGGACTTAAAGGTTTAAATCAGTTACCTACTGATGAAGAGAGTAAAGTAGCTTTACTTGCTAATATCTTAGGTAAGAAGCAAAGAACATCTAAGGAAGTAGCTGAAGAGTACCGACCCCTACCTGAAGAGAATGTAGGTCTTAAGTTAGCTAACTATGGCTTTGGGGAGAGTAATTATGATAAAAACATAATTACGTCTGATGAAGCACAAGACTTAAATAACTTTAGAGCACTCAATCAACCATGGGCTTTACGGTTATTAAATGGTGCTGTTAAAGGACAGATAACAGCAGGTACTACTTTAATCAATGGTACTTTAGGAACTATATGGGGATTAGGTCAGGGTATTGCCAATGTTTTAGACAGCAACCCTAATACCTCTTTCCTGCAAGGTTTTTGGGATAATGATATAAATAAGGCTATGGCATCCATACAAAATGATATGGAGAAAGTATTACCTAACTATTATTCAAATGCTCAATTAAATTCTCCTTGGTATTCAGCTGCTAATGTATTATCTGCTAACTTCTTAGGAGATAAGATATTAAAGAATATGGGTTTCACTGAAGGTGCTATAGCAGCAGCTTTAGTGCCAGGGTTTAATATGTCTTGGTTAGCTAAAGGAATAGGTGCTTTAGGTAAAGCAGGTTCTATGGCTAAAGATATAGGTAACTTTGCAGGTTTTGTAAGTAGAGGGTTAGTAGCTGCCTCATCAGAAGCAACAGTAGAAGCTATTAATGCTGTAAAGGATAATATCACTTATCAGAATAATAACATTGAGATAGCTAAGTCTGATGCTTTAAAGAAATTAGATGATAGCTATCAGGCTATGATAGCTAATGGTACTTCTGTAGAAGCAGCTACACAGTGGTATGGACAGCAGAGAAACCTTATTAATAATCAGGCAGATAAAGCTAAACAGCAAGTTAATAAACAAGCTACTGATGTAGGTAATTCTGTCTATGCTATGAACTTAGCACTCCTTTTTGTTACTAATAACTTAGAGTTTGGTAGATTATTAAAAGGAGGATTTAACTCACAGGCTGCAATCAAAGGAATGAAGTTCTTAGTGAATGGTGCTGAAGAGACTAATCCTTTAAAGATAGCACAAGGACTGTTAAAAGGTACAGCAAAAGTAGCAGGTGATGAGATTGATACTTCTGCTAAGAGAATAGCATTAGGTGCTGTAAGAAATAGTTTATCTGAAGGCTTTGAGGAAGGTGCTCAAAGAATGATTTCAGATACTGCACAATTAGTAGGCCAAGCTAAACTAAATAAATGGGCTAACAAGGAGCATAGGAAAGATAAAACATCTATGCTTGCTGCTTCTTTAAATCCTGATGTATCTGAAGAGTTTACTGATTATATGAAAGCTGCTGCTAAAACATGGCATGATAGCTTTGGTAGTCCTGAAGCTACAGGATGGGAGGAAGTAGCTTTAGGTGCTATCACAGGTATGTTTGGTTCTTTAGGAATGAGACAGACTAAAGAAGGTAAACTGAAAGTAGATTGGATAGGAGGTATTAGAGAAGCTTATGAAGATGCTAAAGCTGAACAAGTAGAACAACAAACTGCTATAGAGAGAACAAATAAAGCTCTTACAGACCCTAAATTTATAGAGAGGCCCAAAAGAGCTATTGCTGCTATGACCTTTGCAAGAGATATGAATGAAGCTCTTGATAGCAATAATATCAATCTCTTTAAGAACTCTGAACTTCTCTCAATAGCTAATACTGCTTTAGCTATGAGACAGGCAGGTATGGGAGAAATCTATGAAAATATGCTGCAAGAAATGGCAAAGAACATAGACGATGAAACTCTTACAGAGATTAAATCACAGCTTACTAATATGGAGACAGGAGAATCTTATCTTCAAGGTAAGACTGATGATGAACTAAAGAGTATTTATCAAAAGAAAGCAGCATCAAATCTTTCAAAGGTAAAGGAAGCCTTGTCTATTTACGATAGCTTGAATAGTAAGTATGGTAATACGCTTAATGAGATTAGTCCTTTATTCAAAGAGACGGCTATTACTGAAATGACAGGAGCTAAACTCCTTATTCAAGATTTAAACAGAAGAAAGGAAGAGCTGAATAATCAGTTATCAGATAACACTTTAACTGATAAAGAGAAGCAGGATATTACCAAAGGTATAGAGCAGATAGATAATCAGATTAAAGAACATTCTGATAAACTCAATAGTTGGCAGAAGAATCCTAAAGCCTTTATAGATGAGTTAATAGACAGACAGCTTTTCTTTGAAAAGGTTAAAAGAGGAAAGGATGATGCTAAGACTGTAGAAGCCTATACACAGGCAGAAACATTAGATGATGTAGCTAAGTTATTCTATTTCAATGGTAATAAAATAGATGTATTAAATCGGGCTATTGATAAGGCAGAAGGTAAAACAAAGGAACTTTTAAAGAGTTTCTTACCTACAGCTGCTGTAGCTAATGGTTTACAGAGTGTTATACAGACTATTGCTCATGAAGAGAATAAAAGCCAAGGTGTAGATGAAGAAGCTATTACTAGCCTCTTAGGCAGTGTATCAGATGCTGCCTTAAGTTCTTTATTTAATAGTGAAGAATATAAAGCAGCAGATGTAAGCACATTCAAAGCATCCTTCAAGGATAAGTTAAAAGATATTAGAGAAGAGATATTAAAAGGTATCAATAACAATGCTAATCAAGATGAAAAGATAGCTGCTGTCTATCAAAGTTTCTTGGTAGATAGACTACTTAAGGAAGTAGATAAGATAACCACTGCTCAACAGGCTTCAAGCACTGCTGGTAGTAAGAATAATATTAATGGTAATAATAATAGTACTACTAATGATAATACTACTAAACAGGAAGAGGGAAAATCTTCCATACCTAAAGAGGAAGTATCTACTGAAGAGAAACAGGCAATATCTCCTAAACAAGAAGAAGAAAGAGAAGAATTGCCCCCTATTCAGGAAGGTGATACTATTCCTATAGATAATGAGCATACTCGTGAAAAGGAAAATATAATCTCTCCTGATGAGGAAGCAAAGCCTACCACTAAGTTTACTATCACAGGTAATGATGAAACCACTTCTACAGAAGAGGCTAATACACAGACTACTGAAGATAGTAATAATGAAGATAAAAATGGTGAAGATAAAGAAACTAAAGAAACCAATAATGAAGTTAAAGAAAAAGTAATACCTAAAGAAGGTGAGTTACTTTTCAAGGAAGAGGAAGAGGATAGAGAAGTTATTCCAACAAAAGAAGAGATTGAGAAAGCAGAGGAACAAATTCCTGCTAATGAAGGTCCTGTTATTGTAAGAGAGAATAAAGAACCAACGCCTGAAGTAACATCTCTTTCCTATGTAGGGAATGCTTTTTTAAGATATTTCCAAGATGCTTTAAAGAGACATGGACTATTAGCAGAAAGAAACCATAAGACTGTTAAAGAATTCTATAAAGCATGCAGTGAATTAGGAATAGATATACAAGCTATGACTGATTACCATGTAGGAGACTTGTTGAATGGTTTACCTAATAGAAGTATTCCTATTAAGTATATGCACATTAACCATGGTTACCTCTCTAAAGGAATAGCGTTAGTCACTCCTTATACAGATGAAGTAGCTAAGATATGTCCTGATTATAAGCAGACTATTAAGGGTAATATAGTTACTGTTGATGGTAAGAAGTATCTGATAGTAGGTTATTTAGGTTATGCAGAAAACCAACAGAACTTAGGAGATAAGTATGGTAAACTTCTGAAGGCTTTGATAGAAGAGAGGGGTGAGAATAAAGATACTTATTTTGTAAGTGATAAATATGCCAATGAAATTTTCGATATTAACAGTGGTTCTGTTATCAGAAGAAAAGAAAATGAACCTAAAGATACTCCAAGTAGTAGAGATATCAGAGACTTAGTAAATGACCCTACAGCTAATCCTGATGGTATTAGCTTACAAGATATTAAATGGGGATATATCAGTGCTGGAGAAGATGGTATGGGACAATTTAACTATGTTAATTTTAATGTAGAAGACAGTCTATATTCTCTCTCAAAAGCTATGGGTTATGGTAAAGTATTTATAGGTATTAAGAGTGCTAATGGTATCTATATTCCTTACTATGTAGAACCATTGCTTTATAATGATGTTTCTTTAAATGAATCTTCTGAATATTATAAAAAGCTAAGGCATACTATTGAGTTATTTGTCAAAGAAAAAGGTAAAGATAAATTACAGGCTCTTGCCATACTTAAAGATATGTTACTCTTTAGAGAGGGTAATAATATCTTCTATGATGAGAAAAGAGGAACTGTAAACTACACTGTTAATAATAACAGACAATCTGCTTTGATTAACTTTAACTCTCCACATTTTGAAGTAGAAGGTGCTATTAAGAGAATGTTCCAAATGATAGAGAGAACTAATCCTCACTTTAATATTAGTTTCCATACAAATGTGAAAGGTAACTTATTAGAATATTATGCAGATGCAGGTCTTATCAAAATAAGCGCAAGAAGTCTAAGAACAGTCAATGCTAAGAGTTTTGTAAGACCTATAGATGATAGTTTCAATCCTATCATTAATTCTGTAAATAGTAAAGATGTACATGAAACACCTAAAGCTATTTTAGATACATCTATAGTTTATTTAAATGGAGTTAGGTATGCTGTTGGTAAGAACAAGATTACTAATACTTCAACTAATAAGGTAATAGATGATAAGGATATTGTAGACACACTTAACTTTATACAATCAATAGGTTTAAAGAAACCTGATTTTATAGAAGATGTGGGTAAAGGTAGAAATCTCTCTTATTGGGAAACAGTAGATAAGGTTATTGTCTTATCTTCAGGTGGTTATCATATTTTAACAGATGAAGAAGTAATGAAATATAAAGTAAAGAAAGCAGATGCTACTGAAAAGAAAGTAACTGCTAAACAAGATAAAGAGATTGAAAAAGCTTTAGAAGATACAGAAGTAAAGTCCCCTGAATCTACAGAGGAAAAAGCTGTACCTACTAATAAGTTTACTATTAGTGGTGGAGAAGAAAATGTAACTACACCTGAAGTAGAGAATGTAATACCTTCTACTAAATTTGCAATTACTGATGGTACCTCGCAAAATGATAGTAGTAGTAGTGATAACACTACTACAGAAATAACTGTTAATACTACTAATTCTACTACAAGTACTTCTGTAAATTTGAATAATTCAGATTATAATGTTACTTTTGAAAAGGCTTATAAGAAGTTTAATGTAGAACAAAAAAAGATGCTAAAGGAAGCTATTAAAGAAACTACAGGAAAGCAAGTAAAGAATGCTAAGGAGATAGGTGAATTACTTAGTAAGTCTCCTAATATGGTAGGTACTTTATATAGAGATTTTACAGAGGATGATAGTATAGAAGATATCATTAAAGAGATTAAAAATTGTGGAATTTAATAAGTATTAGATATGAGTAATCAGTGTGTTTATATTTCAAGAGAAATAAAAGAGCTTATTGATGAAACAGGGTATTCACTTGACATAGTAAACTATCTAATAAAGTCATTTAGAGAAGTACTACATCAAGAGGATTTTATGCCTACCGCTAATCAGATAAAGGCTTATGTGGAACATTTATCTTTTGAAGGAACTGTAGCGCAAGTAAGATACTATAGGAAGATAGGAAATACTTTCACTTTCAATTCTAAGGGGGACGCTGAAAAGTTTAGAGATACAGAGTTAGCCCCTAAGTTTGGTAAGGGGAATGTCTTTATATATAGACAACCTACAAAGGAGGAAATAGCCCCTTTAAAACACAGTAGTGAATATACAGAACCTGATAAAGGAACTTGGAAAGTAGTTATTAAAGCTCCTGTATTGTCTTTAAAGACTTCTGAAACAGGTAAAATGGATTATCAGACATCTATTAATAATGCTTATAAACAAAGACCAAGGAACGCTGTACAAAGAAGAATGCAAGATGCTGCTATTAAGAAAGATTTATTAGCTTATTTTAATAGTACAGGTATTTATTATAAATTCCACAGAGATAATGTAGGAAGTAAGATATTAGACTATGAAGCAAGTAAAAGTGAGTTCTTTCCTTTTGCTACTACTAAAGAATCTGATGTAATTAAGTTAAACTCTAATGATTTAATGCAGGTAGCTACACCACCTACTCTTACAGATGAGGAAGTAAAAGCATCAGGGGATAAAGTATTAGATGCTATATATCAAGCTACTGCTGGTAAGAAATTAGTAAGTCTTAGAGGGTTATCAGAAGACCGAAGGAAAGGTGTTAAGGTAGAAACATTTCCTGTAAATAAAGAGTTGAAAGCTGAGGATGTTTTAGCTACTTTGATAGATAATGCAGGTGATGATTATAATCAAAAGTATTATGCTACTTTAGCTACATTATTCTTACCTTTGGTACAGGATAATGGTATTACTTTTAATTTCATTCATGAGGGAAAAGGTTCTACAAGAGCTGGTTTTACTAAAGGGAATCAGATTAGTATTAATGTAGATTCTGGAGGTAATGTAAAGTTTGATTTACCTAAAGTTATCTTGCATGAGTTAATACATGCTTTAACTGTACAGAAAGCATTGTCTGATGCTACTAACTTTAAAATGTTAGAGAATATGATGGTAGATATTATCAGACAATTAAACCATTATGCTGATAAATTTCCTGATAGTGAATATAAAGGTAGAATAGTTCCTTTTGATGTATATGCTCTGTATAATCCTAAAGAGTTTATAGCAGAGTTCTTTTCTAATAGAGAATTTCAAACTTTATTAATGAGACTTAAACCAAGACCCACAAGTAAGATGTCATGGTTTGAGAAACTTATTAATTGGATATTAGGACTTATTAAGTCTAAGACAAGCAATACTTTATATGACCAATTAGTACCTGTCCTTACAGATTTAGTAGTACAGCCTAATGTAGAGACAGAGAAAGAAAGATTAAATTTAGATACTCGTATTATAGACTTCTTAAGTAATAGAGTAAAAGACAGATTAAAAGGTAGAATATTACATAGAAACAATGAGAATGAGATTCATAAATATAGAATTGAAAGGGTAATTAATAATAGTGGTGCTGATTCCCTTCTAAACGAAGATTACTTTGATAATAGATATATCGAGTATAATAAACATGTCTTAGTATTTGATAGAAATGGTATTAAATTTATAGGATTAGACTTAGATGAAAATAAGAGTAGAGAAGATAACTTACAGGCTCTTAAGGATAAAATTATTTATACAGAGGCTAACCACAAAGCATTGTTTATTACTGTTGAAGATTTAAAGGCTGCTAATAAGTTAGGAATCAGTATTAATGACTTTGTCAAGGATGCTATTGAGGGTACTATAGAAGTAGTCTCCTTAAATGCTACACCTAAAGAAACAGAAGATTTATTCACAGGTACTGATGATGAGATAGCAGAGAAGATTATAAAGGCTATTGATAAAGGGGATTTGAAATTAGGAGAAACACTTTACACTAATAATATCAGTAAGAGCTTAAGAGCTAAGTTAAACACCTTAAGTAGATATGGTTTATATAAAGCTGCTTTTGGTAATTACACTGTAGGTTATACAGAAACAGAACTAAGAGATATTAAGTTTAAGAAAGACTTCTTAGATTCAAAGATATTCACTGCTTCAGAGCTTAAACATTTGGCAAAGACTACTATGTTTAAGGTCAGTGATTATATTACTATGCTACAGAGTAATGAAGCAAGTAAGTCTATCTTAGGTCTTGATAAAGAGTTTAAGAATGCAGACTTTACTCACATGACAAGAATAGAAGTACTTAATACTGTAGGTTTAGACAGGCTTCTTAATATTGTCAAGGAGACAGTTTTCAATGTAAATGTTAACACAGAACCTGCTGATAATGATGATGACATCTGTGATAAGATGAATATGATTTATGATAACTTTGAGGCATTCATCAAATTAGGTTATGATACATTGGCTGATATGGAAGAAGTAGCTTTAAATGAGAAGCCTATAGACATGCAGGAGGGTGCTGATGGGGAAGTTATCACAGAAGAAACAGAGCAGGAAACACAAGAGATATTTGGTAACTCTTTAGAGCATTGGCAAGTAGGCTTTAGACAGCTATCTGCTCATAGTAGCTTAAGTAAGATATTAAAGACTGCTATTAATAAATTATATGTTATCAATCCTGATGGTACTTATAATTTAGATGAATATGGTATTGCAAGAAAAGTAGATGGTGCTACAGCTGTTAACAAAATACTTCTTTATACACAAGGCGCTCTTAGCTTAGATGAGAAGAATGCTGATGGTAGTTATAAGGATAACTCTATGATAGGTATGCTTCAAAAGCACTTACAAGCAGAACCTTGGCTTAACCAATTAGTAGGAACTTATTGGGATGGTGGTCTTATTGGTGGAAACCAAATGACAGGTATCTTAGTAAATGATGGTAATGAGCAATTTAAATCACAGTTCTATAGTAAGTTTAAAATGTATTTTCAGAAATATGCTGTTATCTATAAAGATGAGCAAGGGAAAGGTATTATGAAAATCATGAATGATAAACAGTTTGCTGATGAGACTGTTAAGAACTTACAACAAAAAGAACGTAATAAAGATAAAGGTGCTTTGACTATATGGAATGCTGAAAAGGGAGAAATTAATGAGAAGATAATGGATGAGATTTATAATCTCCTTACAAGTATTTCTCATTATGTTCAGTACTCTAATCAATATGGACTTGTCAGAAATCCTAAGACAGGTAAACAAGAGAAGAGAAGAGCATTTACTATGGAGGATGCTAAGAGTATTCAAATGATATATACTCTACTTAATATAGATACTCCTACGGTAGAAGAGTTATATCAAATCTTCAATCCTTCAAGTGCTATTAATAAAGGCTTAAGAAGAGATAATCTTGAAATGTTCTGTAAGTATGTAATGTATTTAGGTAGAACATTAGCAAGTGAAGAGAATAAGGCTAACTTTAAATATGTTTCTTATAAGACAAGAAGCTATATCAATGAGTTGTTAAGACCTATAGCTCCTTATATGGGTAGTGATATGGAATCTGTTACCTATGCTAATGGTAAGTTATATTATAGCTATGTACTTCCTAATTATTTGAGTAAACTCTTTGAGAAGTTAAATGGTACTTCAGGAAATGCGGAAGACACATTGAATGAGGAATTTAAACCTTATGAAGGTATTTTCTATAACAGTACTGAAGTAGAAGATAATAATAGAATGCAAGCAGGTCCTAAAGGTTGGCTAAACTATATATTAGAATTAGCTGATAGAAAGGATATGGATAAAGAGTTACTTAAGCATGTAGTATTACTATCAGATGAGAAAGTAGGATATACTGATAAAACTACTCATCAGTATTTAAACAGTATGCTCTCTATGTGGGAATATGGTAATAGACAAAACCTTTATGGGTATTTCAGAATACCTATTATGTCTAATAAGCCATCAGAAGAGTATGTTAAATTAAGACATCTTCCTATTAATGATATAGTTAACTTCTTAGCAGAAAAGACTTTCTATCAAGAGATTAACAGAATTAAAGCTGTTAACTATAGAAATACGCATGGTGCTCCTACTATTACTAACTTTGATAATAATGGTAATAAATTCCAATGGCTTGATTTCCTAAATAACTATTTAAATGTATATGAGTTAAGTAAAAATGATAAAAATGCAGAAAGTTTATATGGTAGAGAATATAATATAGGTAGGATTATCTATAAGATGATTCATGAGGAAGCTTTAGACCCTAATATAGAATTTACTGTAAAAACTAAAAATTATAAAACAAATGAGACAGTACAAGAGGCTATCAAAGGTGAAGCTGCTTATATGGCAAGAGTATTACCTGAAGTAATAGAAGATGAGATAGAGTTAAAATACTCTCATTTCTTACATTATTTAGAAGATGAGAATATTGTAAAGAACATTGCTTATAATAATGACAGTAGAAATAACAGTGTAGGTTATAGAGAATTTGTTAAATTTGAACCTGCTGTTATAGATACTAACAGCCCTCTGTATAGTGAAACACTTACAAGTAATACAAATACAAGGCAATTCTTTTTTGAGGATTATTTCTATACTACACAACTTACACAGTTGTTAGTTACTGATACTGCTTTCTATAAGAATGCAGAAGATTTACAAAAGAGATTAGCACAGTATCATGCCCCCGGGTTAAAACCTAATGTTAATGCTACTTATCAAGGTAAGAGAGTTAGTGATGGTAAGTTTAGAACCATGTATTTGAAGGATAGTATTTCTGTTTCAGAGATAATCTCAAACATGGAAGAAGTAAAGAAAAAGATACTTGAAAATCCTAAATATCAGAATAATGAAGTATTGAGAGATTTAGCTTTATCAAAAGTAGATGCTTTGATAGATGCTTTTAAGTCTATTAACTGGGCAGATGCACAGGGGTATACTTCTCCTACACCCTATAGAAAGAAGATGGTTATGTTTGGTAAATGGGATAATGAAGATGAAGCTGCTTATCAAAGAATCCTTAAAGGTGATTTCACTTTAAAAGATTTAAATGGTAAATGGCAACCTTTAAAACCTTTCCTTTATTCACAGATAGAAAAGGATGGACATAATCCTTATTTACCTAAACTAAAAGTAGGTGTACAGAATAAAGATTCTGAATATCTCTTAGTGATGGCTGATGCTTTAATGAGGGGTCAGGGTGTACAATCAAAACTTACAGCTCTCTTTGATGTGATGGAAGAAAGTCAAGGAATGAAGATTGTGGGCAACACCTTACAAGGAGAAGCCAATACTAAAGGTATTGATACTATACAATTTGAATCTACTGTTAAGACAGGTTTAATGGGGGCCTTAGATATTAATAACTTATCTTATGACGAGATAAAAGAACTCTTTAAGAAGAAGATGTATAATGCAGATGGTAGTTATAATATGGATAATGTCCATGAATTACCATTTGAAGACTACAGCTTACAGCAGGAGATACCTAAGCATTTCCAAGGAGAGCAGCAACAAGGTTCACAAGATAGAGCTTTGGTAGTTGCTGATATGCCTGATATGGATGAAGCAGGTAATGTTAATAAGGTTGTTATCTATGAGGAAGATGAATATGGTAGAAGAGTAGCTAAAGAGATAACAGTTGCTGAAGCTAAGAAAAATTACTATAATGCTATCAAAGAGAATGTAGAAACAAGTGTTCAGGAGTTATCTGAAAGATTAGGTGTTAACTTTCAGAATCAAAAACTAAGAAATATACAACTAAGTAGAATCTTACAACAAGAGATTCTAAGTAGTGGTAGAGGTGATTTAGATTTACTATGGGCTTGTTTTACTGATGAGAATGGTGAATTTAATATTCCTCTTAGTGACCCTGTACAGACCTACAGAATACAGCAACTCCTTAATAGTATTATTAAAAACACTGTTTATAAACAGAAGATAGCAGGTGGTCCTGTAGTACAGACTTCTTCTTATGGCCTATCTGATAATCTTAATATTAGATTCCAAGATAAGGATGGTAACATCCTACTCACAGAAAAGGAATTTAATGAAGCTCTTAAGACAGGTAAGCAGGATAATAAGTATATTAAGATTGATAAGGAGAATACTTATGATGAATATAAATCCAAGCATCAGAATAGTGTAGCTTACTTTGAATGTTACTTACCTATCTATGATGAGAATATCATCAAGGACTTTGCTAAGGAAGATGGTACTATAGACATCAAAGCCATGGAAAAGACTAATCCAAGATTATTGGAAATGGTTGGTTATAGAATTCCTACAGAAGCAAAGTACTCTATGGTGCCTATTAGAATTAAGGGTTTCTTACCTGTTGAAGCAGGGGAAGCTATTATGTTGCCTAAAGAAATTACACTACTTTCAGGTTCTGACTTTGATATAGATAAACTCTATATCATGAGATATTCCTTGAATAGATTTAAAGTAAAGGATAAGAAAGGATTTGTAGAATGGGCTTCAAAGGAAACAGGATTATCTAAAGAATTAGTAAGAGATATTATCAGTAAAGATAGCACTGAAGCTGAAAAGCTAAGTACACAAGCAGAACTTATCAGGGATGCTTGGAAAAACTATCAAGGAAAGAGAGTTATCTACAGATCTCCTAAAGTGGGTAAAGAAGCTAATGATAATTTAAATGTTGCTACTCAATGGGCTATTCTTACATCCCCACAAGCAATGAGCCAAGTTCTGTCAGCAGGTAACTTTGATGAGCTTAAGAGAGTAGGTTATATGATTGAAGCTGCAAGAACATCAGAAGAAGACTTTGATGAGTTAGGCAAGATGAGCATTGAAGAGCTTAAAGACATAAGCTATAGCTCACAGTCTTTGATGTATGCAGATACTCAACTTAGATTTCATAAACAGAACATGGTAGCAGCTAAGTTGATTGGTGTATTTGCAGTATCTAATATCTCTCATGCTATTATCATGAATGCTCCTATACATAAGATAGGTATAGAGGCAGAACAAGAGTTTACATTAAATGGTCATGATATAAGAGGTGACGTATCTATTGATGAGGAATATTCTTTTGATGGTGTTACGAGAATAAGTGAGAACTTAGCACAGTTATTGGCAGCTTCTGTAGATGCTGTTAAAGACCCTATATTAAACCTCATGGGTATTAACATGAACACTGTTAATATTGTAACTACCTTAGTAAGATTAGGCTTCTCTTTAGAGACGGTAGGACTGTTCTTAAGTACTCCTATTATACAAAGATTAGCTAATGAATATGCTGTAAGAGCTTCTTCAGGAGATTATGTTAACATTGATGAAATGATACTTGATTTAACTGCCCAAGAGTTAGAGAAAGCTAAAGCCTTGGATTCTTCTGTTACAGGTGTTGTACAGAATGTATCTCTTAAGAATGAAGATTTTAAAGAGGCTATTAAAGAGGAAGATGAAAGTATTGATAGTTATATCAGAAATATGACTATCTTAGAGTTGTATGGAAAAGTAAATAAGATATCTGATGCCTTTAGAAATTTAACTCACATGACATCTTATAATAGTATCTCTCATGCTCTTGGTCCTACAATGGCTAATACTTTGATGATGATGATTAAAGATACAAAGTTTGAAGATGATGAACATATACACACTGTATTAAAGAATTACCTTAAAGGTCTTCCTATTGTAAACTCTTTTAAAACAGAGAGTTATGACCTACATCATATGTTATTGGATAGTAATCTTGTACAAGGTAATAAATCTTTTGTAGATAGCTTTATGTATCTTTATAAGGCATTAGGATATATGAATGAATCTATAGCTACAAACTTCATGAATTTCTTTATGTCCTATTATGTAAATATAGAGAACCCTGTATTTAACAATGACTATAAGAATAGACTTTATTATGCAGAGCAGTTCCCTGTAGACTTTAATGAGATTAAAACTAAGAATATGGATAACCCTCTCATCAAAGCTATCTCTATAGAAACACAAAGGAATGGTATAACTGTACTTAAGTTAGATACAAGAGGAATGAGTAGAGATAAGATAGATGAGCTTAAAGGAGCATGGGAAGACTTATATGAGAAAGACCCTAAACTTGCTTTTCAGTTAGTGGAATATAACTATTTCAGAGCATCATTTGGTTTTAGCCCTAAGACTTTCTTACAACTTATGCCTGATACTTTAAAGTCTAAGCTGCCTAATTATGTAGCTAATCTAAGTAATAATGAGATAGATATAGAGAAGCATATTACTAAGATGGTTGTTCAATTTATGCTGAATAATAACTTAGGTAAGTATTATGATTTAAGTAAAAAAGCATTGACTGTGCAGGAAGATAAGTTTGGTAATCATTATTTCTTAGCTCCTATTACAACCTTTACTCCTACTATAATCAGGTTTAAAGCTCCTGATGGTAAGGTATATTCTGGCTATAGTAAATGGAGAGATAAAGCTACTTCTATCGTACAGATAGTAGATAGCTTAGGTGGTAAAGGTAATAGCTTTGAAATAGACCCTAATGTTTATTTCCCAAAGACTGTATGGACTGAGATTAATGAGAGAATAGCTGCTAAGAAAGAAACTGAAGAGGCTGAAAAAGCAGCACAAAATAATAATACTGAAACTACAGATGCAGAGAATGTAGATACGCAACCATCTACAGGTAAAGTAGGTGAGAATAATGTTCCCACCTATAGCAGTGCTTATGATTATGTTGCTCACATGTTATTCTTTGGGAAAGAGTTTGAGAACTATGAAGCTATGGATGAGATAGCTAAGATTAAAGGTTTAGAGAAAGGTCTTGAAACTTATCAATATAACTCTATGGCTTTCCCCATGATAACAGATGAATTAGCTAATAAGATTAGGCAGATAGTGGGTAATGCTTCCAAAGCAGAACTTACTATGGAGAATGCTAAGAAGACTATTGAGGAATTGAAATTATGTTAGTAATTTTGTAGATAAATAAAGATGATAATATGGGAGCAGTATGTGTATTAGTACCTATTGTAAAAGGTAAACCAAGTGAGCTTTATAAGGATATTTATAAAGCCACAGGTAAGGATAGAAAGTTAACTAACTATCTATATAGTTTATCTCTTCAAAAGGAGATTAAGGATAAGTTTGACAAGAAAGACTTTAATAGTCAGGATGAGATAAGAAGTCCTAAGTTCTTAGAGAAGATAGGTATAGAAGATATTGTAAGAAGTAAAAAACTCATAGAAGATAAAAAAGAAGAGATAGGAGCTGTAGATGATAGGGGACATACTATAGAATATAGTACTCCTGAAGAGATACTAACTAAGGTTCTTGACTTTAATAATAGAGAAAAGAATCTTAGAGCTACTATTGCCTATACAAAAGGTATGTTCCATATAGAAGTAGAGCCTTTAAATGCAGATAACTTTGATACTAACTTTACTTTAGAAGATAGTAGAATTATCAAAGATAGTGTATTACAATATCTTAATGATAAATTAAAGGTTAATACTGTATTCACAAAGCCTTTACTTAGTACCTTTGTCAATGCAATAAATGCTAAGAGTTTCTATAGCACTGTAAAGGATATTATCTTTAGTTCAGGAGCGGATGGTTATTTATATAATGAGGTAACAGCTAAGTTTATACAGGAGTTATTCAAGGAAAATCCTTTGATGCAGAGGATAGTAGATAAGTTTGGTGACTTCACCCCAAGTGTACTTGCTTTTATGTCAGGAAACAGGGCTTATGGATTAGAGCCAGAAGCACTGAATAATCTCAATGACTATTGGAAAGAAAAGATAGATATCATGCTTGCTTCTATCAAAGAGAAATTAGGCTCTATTAATCTTAAAGATTTGAATGCCTTTGTAGAAGCAAACAGAAACTCTTTAAATAAGAACACTACTACTACTGAAGGCACAGAAGTAAAGGAAGTAAAGAAGACTTTAAAAGAGTTATATAGAACCTATCATATAGATAAGGAAGTTATTGAAAATCTAAATGATAAGATAGAATCTCTGCAAGATGCTGCTGAAAGATTGTTTAATTTAAGAATTCAACAGTTAGAGATTAAAAAAGCAAAGAAAGGAAAAGAAGTAGGTGATGATAATAGCTTAAAGGAACTTACTAAACTGATGAAAGCTAAGGATTATACTACAGCTATCATCACTATGCTTGATGATTTTCAAAAGGAGATACTTCTTTTAAACAATGAATATAACTTAATAGAAGATTCTTATAAGATGAATCCTGATTCTCTTGATATTATTAATAAAATATCAGGAGCTATTAGAAATGGTTTAATGATAGCAGGTGCTTATAAGCCTGCTATAAAAGCTCTTATGAACTTTGATTATCTTACAGATGAAGAGAGAGAAGATTTAGAGGGTATATTACCCCAAATACAAGATAAGGCTACATTGTTAAATGATATTTTAGAGAATGTAGACAATGGTGCAAGAGATAAACAGTTTGATGTTATCTATTCTTTCCTAAAGCTATATTGGGGAAGTGAGGACACTAAAGAGTTTGACAATGAAATTTATTCTTTAGAGAGCATGCTTAGAATAGCACAAAAAGATATTAATTTCTTTGATAGATTTGTCTATTCTATGAATGAGAGTAATGATGCTGTCTTAAATCTTATCTATGGTGCTGTTAAAGAGAGAAACAGGGAGAGAAATAAAGAGTTGAACAGAGGACTGTATATTGTAAGACAGGCTACAGATGCTTTATATAAGTCAGGGAATAAATCTGATTTTATGTATATCAGGGATGGGAATGAAATTCCAACAGGTTATCTTATCTCTCCCTATGACTTTAAGGCTTTCAATAGAGATAAAGAGGCATACATTAAATCTTTGAAAGAACAAGGACTTAGTAAATCATCTATTGACTATAAGGTAGATAAATGGATGAAAGCTAATACAGAAAAGACAGATTTGTTTAAGGAAGGTTTCCCACAGCATATCCTTAGAGAAATGGTACATGAAATCTTTGGAGAGAAAGCTGACCCTGATGAATATATATATAGTATTAGAGTACCTAAGAGAAGTAAATACTATGTGCAAGATGTTTATAATTTAAGTCCTGCACAAAGAGATTACTACTATAAGATGATGGCTTTAAAGATGATTATGAGTAGTAGAAATCCTACTAAGGAAACAGACTTCTTTCAAGCTATTCAGGTAGCTGCTGACTATACACAGCTTATTAAGGATTCGGGTGGTAATCCTATGCAAGTATATCAAGCTGTAAAGAACATGCTTACAGATGCCATACAAAGAAGAGAAGAGGACACTGACTATGGTCAAGACTTTGATGATGTGTTAGAGTTAAATGGTATTAAGAGAGTAGTATCTGATTTAAATGGTCAGGAGTTAATGAGAATACCTTTGTTCTTTACAAGAGAGATTAAAGATAAAACAAGACTATCTACTGATTTTTCAAAAGGTATGATGGCTATGATGGCTACAAGTATTCAATATATGGAAATGAGTAAAATCATTGATGCTCTAATGCTTAGTAAGGACTGGATATTAGGAGAAAGAAAATATGCTCAAACAGAAGGGAATAGAGTAGCCAATGATATCTTTACATGGGGTAGAGATATGGTTATTAAATCTGTCTATAAAAAGAATGGTTATACAGAAGGACTATTAACAGATTTCTATGAGAAAAGTGTATATGGTAAAACAAAGATAGATAATGGTAGCTTCTATTTATTTGGTGTAAAGATTGATAAAAATAAGATAGCTGATTGGGCTACTACCTATACCTCTACTACAGGTCTTGTTACTAATATGTTAGGTGCACAAGCCAATGTATTAGTAGGTAAACTTCAAATGCTTATTGATGGTGGTGCAGGAGAGTTTTATAATCTCAAAGATTTAGGAATAGGAGAATATGAATATTTCAAAGAGTTAGCTCCTTTCCTCTTAGAGCTTAATAGTAATAACAAGTCTTCAAAGATGGGGTTATTATTAGAGAAGTTTGATATCTTAGAAGACTTCTATGGCTCTTTAAAGTCTAAAGGGTTCCATAAATCAGCCTTAGGCAGAATGCTTAGTAATGCTAATCTCTTTATGCTCTATGGTATGGGTGAACACATGTTACATGCTGTTACTATGTATGCTGTTTTAAACCATACAAAAGTACATGATAGTAAAACTAATACAGATGTTTCCTTAAGAGAGGCTTATGAAGTAGAGAAGCATGATAACAATGGTAAGATAATCTTAGATGATAGATATAGGTGGATAGAGAAAGATAAAGATGGGAATGTATCTTACAGACCTATTACAGAAAAAGATGAGGAAAGAGTTGAGAAGATAATTACCTATGCTAATAAAACTATGCACGGTGCTTTCAGTGATATAGATAAAGGTATGGCTCATAGGTATGTAGTAGGTAGGTTAATTATGAATTTCAGACAATGGATGCCTGCACACTATGGTAGAAGATTTATGGGACTTCATTATGACCAAGACTTAGGAGAATTCAGACGTGGATACTATGTATCCCTATGGAACTATCTTAAAGGATGTGCTGAAGGCTTAGTGAAAGCAAGACCACAGATACAAACAAGATGGGAAGAGTTATCTGAAATGGATAAATATAATATGAAAAGATGTATTGCTGAAGTAGCTATCTTTGCTATGCTTACAGCAAGTAATCTGTCTCTTGGCGATTATAAAGATAAGAGAGGAAATAGAGCCTATAGAAACTTAGTCTATCAGATTAAGAGAATGCTGATGGAAACACAGGCTTCAACACCTATTCCTATGCCTTTTAGTGGACAAGGTGCTATGGGTTTTGTTAATAACATAGTGACTACTTTAAATTCTCCTATTGCTTCTACTAACATGATTAATGATATAGGAGCTTTAATAGATGTTACTAATCTCTTTAGTGTAGTAGAGAATGGTAAAGATAAGGGAGAAAATCTCTATTGGCATAAGTTCAAAAAGAAGATACCCTTCTATAGTCAGATAGTGAAGCAGTTTAATATTGATGAAGAAGATTATGTATTTAATGTGTTTAAGCAATCCACTAATAAATAGTCTATAGTCAAAGACATAAATAAAAACCCTGTAAGCATGTTAATACTTACAGGGTTAGTCTTTTTTTCTAAAGAAAAAAGAACTAAAATCAAAGATTAAGTAAATCCTTAATCTTATCAGCAACAATTTTTATATTAGGATGTGCCTTTCCACTTATCTCTTTACTTCTTAAGTTGATAAAATCAACCCAATCAGACTTAAAAGCTGTATGGATAACTTGTGTTTTAAGTCCTAAAGGTAACACCTCTCTTGCTTGCTGTGGCTTCCAACCTAAAGTGAGTAAATAGTTATACTTACTTTCTGCTTCTGAACAGAAATTTAGATAAGCAACATCTGCTTCTGTCAGGACTTTAAAGTCTTCAGCCTTTGTATATCCTACATTCTCTTGTATATTACTCCATGCAGGGATAACAAAGGTAAGTCCATTCCCAAACTTATCTTTTGAATAGTTACAATACCTTGTACTCTCTTCTGTGATAGAGTGACATCTATGTCTATTAAACTCTCTTGTAACACCAATATCAGTAATCACACTTACTGTATATCTCCTTTCATGTATAGAAGGCTTAGCTAAATATCTTAAGACAGGTAGCATGTCATGTTCTACAATTACCCTAAAGTTAGTAGTGATATAATAGTTAATACCATCTGTGATAACCTTACTGTAAGGGTTATTTTTAAATAATTCTAAAGCCTTACTAATCACAGCACTCTCCTGTAAAGTATTACACTTCATAGGAATATTTAAATATACAGTACCGTGTTCTAATACAGATAGATGATTACTCTTTGAAGCCTTATCTTTATCTCTAAAGATTACTCTATTAATAAAATCGTAACTCTTCTCCTTATCATCTTTAGGTGTACTTTGATAGCACACTCTTACACATCTGCTTATATGGTCATAGATACCTTCTAAGTCATACGTCTGTTTCCATAACTCTACACTTGGTTTAATAAATTTCATCACTCAAATCTGTTTCTGTAAATTCATTTAATACTAAATATTTCTTACCGCTATAATCCTCTTCAAGAATTAATTCTTTTAATCCTTTCTTAGGTTTATATTGAGGTAAGATACTTAATGCTTGCTTAATACTTAACTCATTAAGCATAGCACCTTGATACCTATATCCTAATCTATAATAGATAGGAAAGCCTGCTTTAATGGCTCTCACTATCTTATCATAGTTATCCAAATCCTCTTTAAACAGCCTTATTCTAAGCATATTAGTCTTTGATATATTCTTCATCATCTAAATCCCAATAAAGACAACTGTCTTTTATCTTCTCATAATAAGCTATCCTCTTCTCATAGGAAGATTTCTTATCCTCACTACATTTAGCTAAACGAAGCCTTGCAGAAGCTATATTAGCATCTGCCATAGCATACAAAACATCTAATAGTTTACTAATGTTATAGACATCTGTATTACTATCAAACTCTTCTTTCCAATCTACTTCCTTCTCATCAATAGTCCTCTCTATAAAGCTACAACCCTCATCATCTTTCATTTTCTCTTCCAAGATATGATGATATACCTTAATAGGAATAGACTTACTGAAGGTTTGTGATACTAACACATTAGCTTCTAAAGGCTTAGGAGTTCTTGGTTCATTGTAAGGAGCTGACATATCATTATCAGCTCCTATAGGTAAATTACTTTTTATACTTTCCATACTTTGTACATATCTTTGTAGAGGATATAACCTTGTCACATAAGTTATAAAGACTACATTCTTTACACTTGTCCATTTAAAACAGTTTCTAATCCTTCAGCACTGACAATAGTAGTACCTAATATTTTCTTAAAGTCTCTATTCATAAGAGAATATATCTTATGAAACCAAGTAATATCAAGTACACTATCATCACTCATTCTAATTTCCCCTTGAATAGAGCTTGTTTCTATCCCTGTAAGGTTTCCTTCAGCATGGATAATATTATTTCCTCCACAGGTAATATCATTTCCATCAGCTTTAATCTTAAGGATGTTATTAGCATTCACTCTGATGGTAGCATATTTCCCTAAAGAGACAATATAATTGCTATTAGTAGCATCTATTGAAGCACTGTGAGTATTCAGGATAAAATTACCTATTCCTCTTACAGTAACTACATCTTCTGCTACAAAGATATAATTGTCCTCACCATTCACAATAAGACCATTATAGAATAGCTCATTGTTTACAATGATAATATTCCTATCTCCATTAACAATCAGCTCTCCAAAGTCTGATGTAAAGGATATGATATTATCATTTCCTATAACAGAAGCATTTACATTAGAGCTTTTAATAGAAGCAACAGAATTGTTACCTCTTAGGAGTATTCCTTTCATTTCTCCTTCAAAAGAAACTTTCTTATTAGAAACATGAAAATACAAAGTGCTCTCTTTATATTTATCATTGAGTTTCTTTTTAATAGTTATCTGCTTCTCAATATATTTATTACACTCTGCAAGCATCATTTCAATAGATAACTCTTCTTTAGTTATCTTATCAAAAGGAACTTCATTATCATGAATGTTACATGTCTTGTAGAAATGGTATTCATCCTTTTTACAGTAGTCCTTTAGCAGCTGTATAGGATTATCATATATCTCTACTGTATCACTCTTATCTTTGTAAAAATAATTCATACTATTTTAAATCTTTAATTAAAGTAGCTTTAATAGTAGAATCATAAAGATTCTCCCTACTTAAAACTATCTTATCTTCTCTATATAACTTTTGCAGGATAGAGACAGCTTCCTTTTCAGAAGAAGCCACCACATCCATAGAATATCTTAACTCTTCTGTGAGAGTTACTTTATACTTACTTACCTTTGCCATATAATAACTTTTTATAGTTAAACTTATTATGTCGAATATAAGAATAATTATCTCTTAATAAACATCTAATCATTTCATGCAGAAATAATAGAGCATTATAGTTATTAGGACGGCCTGCATAATATCTATACTCTCTAACACTTCCTTTCATATACTTATACTTAGTTGTACCATCACAAAAGTTACTATAAGTACAAGTAGTATGTTTGATAATATCTTTTCTTAGTTTCTTTAATAACCTACTCTTCATTGTTCATTACATTTATATAATACTCTACTTGTGATTCCATGTAGGATAAATATCTTTCTTCATCCTCTTTTAAATTCTTTTTCATATACCCATAAATAATTACCATCTTGCTGCCATACAAAAGTAGTATTATCTTCACAAATAACAGAAGTCATATCTTTAAAATAAGCCTTAAGAATCTTACCTTTCTTTAAGATATAGATACAAGTATTATTATCAGGGATAATAGTACTGTCTGCCCAATTCTGTTTATACTTACTATCAATAGCTTTAATAGCTTTATCCTGCCACTCCTTAATAGTAGGAATGTCAAGAATTTTCTGATACAATTTCATTATATCAGTATTATCTTTAAGAGCTATTTGATATTTAACAATCAAAGGACACCATGTCTTAAGTAATCCTTGGATATTAGTAAGTCTTAAATGATAAAATACTTTTGTAAAGTCAATAGACGTTTTAGTTTTTATTTGTCTGATAATAGAATCAAAGATAAGAAACACTAATTCTATTAATAAGGAAACAGCAATCACATCTAATTCATAGTTTTCTTTCATAACAATGTTACTTGCCTTCTCCTTAATAGCCTTGATATAAGGTTTCAAATCTTCGTAAATACATTCAGAAAGCTCTTCATAGAAAGAAGGTATTACAAAATACTCTTGCATATACCTTAATCTCTTTCTCACTATCTTCTGTATAGTGTTGAAAGTCTTTTTATTCTCTCTTACATAAGAGCCCTCTTTAATCATTTTATCCTGTAATAAGATAAGATGATTGTCAATACATACTAATAGGGGAAAATAAAATTCCCCTATTAGTTTCTTACAAGTATTATAAGCTGCAAAGAATTTCTCATTAGTGACATCCTCTTCACAACCAAAGGTATATTTAGTACCTTCAAGATTGACAGCTATATTTTTGTACAGTTTCATCAGTCTAATACTTCAATATTAAAGTCATAAAGGTCATCACTATTTAAAATGATTTCCTCATTAAAATACATATCTTTTACTTTATCTTTAGCTTCCTTATCACTGTCAGCTTCTACTTTTACTTTCCTTTGAAGGAGTTCACTTACTAATACTTCATACTCTCTCATACTTAAATCTCTACCATTTTACCATTAAGGATTTCTTTACATTCTTCAACAGTCACCTTTCTAACCAAAGCTAAGTCTTCACCTTTAAGCCACCCACCATCATGAGAGAATGCTACCTCTGCTTCCTCTCTTTCAAAGTCATAAATAGCTTCAAGTTTCTTACCTTTATATTCACAAGATAATCCAGAGCCTATACCCTTTGCAGGCTTATGAATAGTACCAAAGTCTATCCCTATACCTAAGTCATTCTGTTGGATATCACCAAGAACATCATCAACATCACAGAAATAAGCCCATCTATAGTCCTTATCCCTTGTTTCCTTGTTACAGATAAATACTCTAAAGCCAAAGGCCTTTAACTTGCTTAAGGCCTTACCAAAGCATTTATCTTTTAATTCCCAATAAGTTGCTTCTTTTTTTCATTCTGTTGTTTTCTTTTTTAATTGTTCAATCATTAAATCTGCAATTCTTCTAGAACATCTTACAGCTGTTTTAGGGTTATACTGTGGAGAATTAGCTATTATGATAGAAGGAGATAAGATACCATTCATAGCTTCTTTTGCTAATTCATAGCGTCTTTCTTCCCAATCAATTTCTTTCTTTTGCTCATCCTTTATACTTTCAGGGATTAAATCAACCTCATGTAAACGAAGAGTTTTTACTTCATTTCCACATTTGATTAATATACTTTCGCTATCTAAATAAAGCACCTTAAAGACTTCTCCTGTACTTTTTACTTTTGCTTTCATAATTTATTCCCCTATTTCCTCATGAAATTTCTTTAATGTTTCTTTCACACGTTTACCTGCTTCTTTTGCATATTCTTCAGTCCTAAAGTAATTCAAAGTATCATAGAATACTTCATCCTTATTAAGTCTTCTATCACTTTCCAAGAAAACTTCCCCCTTTAAAACGATTCTATAATATTCTCCAAATTCTTTTGCTCTCCATCTAATCTTTTCAACTTTCTTTTCTTCAGCATTCCACCGCAGGCCTTTTTCTTTCATTTTGTTAAAAAGGAATTGCTTTTCTTCTTCAGTGGCAAAGCGTACATCTTTTTTATGCCCATAGAAAAATGGACTACCTTTTGTAGGCACATCAATACAATAGCTGGCTGTATAACCTACATAATAGTCATTTTCATTATTTTTCTGTTTCACTTCATCTTCTCTGAATATAAAGACTGCTTTGTTATTACGTAGTATGGTTAGCACATCCCCGTCCTTAAAGTCTTGCACTTTCTCAAATACCACCTTACCCTCCTTAATAATGGCCTTGCAGCCTTCAGGAATAGTGATACTGTCACCTGCTTGTAATTCTACTTTCATATCTTTAATTTTAATAATGTAACTTATCTGTTATCTCCACTCCCATGAAGTTTATTACGTACTTTACGAGAGTGTAATTTCCCTATATTCAATTCCCCAATTTCATCAAGAGAATAACCAATATCATTAGCAAGTGCTGCACAATACCAAAGCACATCACCAATTTCTTTAGCTATCTCAATTTTCTTTTCCTCTGTAAACTCTCCATGATAATCACGAATAACTTTCTTGATTTTATCACTGCACTCTCCTGCTTCACCTGTTAATCCAAGTGCAGGATAAATAACTTTGTACTCTCTTGGATAAATTGCTGTTTTCAAAGCTAAATCTTGATACTCATTTAATGTCATACTTCCTTTGATTTAATTGTTATTAATGGTTCTTCCCCATACTGCTTAGGAGGAAAAGCATCATTTGTACTATTGTTTTTCTTATCATCGGGTTTTTCTAACCATAATGAATGCTCTATTACTTTCTGAATATCAAAGAGCATATCAGCATACTTATCATAGCCTACTCCATTATATTCACCATTCTTTAATCCCCAACATAATTCTTGCAATTCCTTAATATGTTTATCTACAACATCAGATGTTTTTCTAATTTTCTCTCTCATCCATTGTGAAGTGTTACCTGCATATCTTTTTTCTACTGCATCTAAACAAACATATTGTAAGGGTATGCTAAGCTGTCCAAGAATTAACCTATCATACATACAACAAGCATTAGCAATCCCTTCTAATTACTCTCTTGTTACCTCTATTATATATTTCTTCATAATTCTTTTATCTGTTGTTCTCTCTCACTATACAATTTTTTCTATGTTATTTTTTAATGTATCAAGTTCCTGTAATGCTTTGTTCTTTTCTAAGATAGCATCTTCTTTCATCCTATCAGCCATTTCATTAAAGATTTCTTTAGTATGTTTATTCAAATACTCTATAAAATACTTTGCAAAAATGGTGTGGTCTGGTTGAAAGTCTGAATGGGTACTACCATTCCCTTTATAACCTGAAAATGATTGATAGGAAAGACGTATATTAAAACTTTGTGTAACTCCATCTTGCTCTTTAAACTCGTCATAATGCTTATCTAAAGCATCCCTAACATCCATATATTTATTTCTGATGTTTGGTAACTCACTATTGATAAATGTTTTTAATCTATCACTCTCTTTTTTAAGGGAGAGGATAGACTTTGTAATATCTATATCCATACTATTTACTTTTTACGTTTCTTCTTCAAAAGTTGTAGGAATGATAAGTTTTTCTCTTACCATAGTTTTTTTTTGTTCTATTCAGCACTGCTTTAGTCAGACAATAATTATCTGAAAACATTATCTTTTTCATATAATCGGTTCTATTAATCCATAATTTTCATATACATTACCTATAACTTTAATGCCTACAATGGAATTGTCAATTTTATATCCATTAGTATTAAAATAAGCATCATTATTGTCTGCCATTTCTTTTATTGTTTTAAAGAGTTTCTTACAAATGCCACAATAATCCAATCTGCTATAATTTCCACTTTTTTCGTCAACCCCAAAAGAAGCATTAAGATACTGCACTTCACGAATTTCCTTAATAAGTCTACTTCCATATCCTTGTATAGTTAAATCACAATCTGGGTTAATACAAAAACTCTTTAATGTGTAGTATTGTATTATATCTCCTTCAAAGATTTGCTTCCCATTCTTATCTTGAAGACCTGTGTATTGGCCAAGAGTTTCTAAATCAATAATAGGATAATAATGTTCACCATCCACTTCATTTA